>Ga0099364_10002630_pt1 | contig 28475 bp, 18 predicted proteins | sample TergutTh196P3_FD_73070 | JGI IMG/M metagenome (GOLD analysis project Ga0099364, IMG submission 73070) | Microcerotermes parvus P3 segment gut microbial communities from Pointe-Noire, Republic of the Congo - Th196 P3 | ecosystem: Host-associated > Arthropoda: Insects > Digestive system > Gut ... | reverse complement strand
TCTACGACCGGAATGTCGAGATAACGGAACCGGAATCGTTACAGCCGCTATCGGGAGAAGAACGCTTCTGTCTCGACGAAAAGGAAGTTCTCAAACTCGAAGGTGCCGTATCGACGTTCGATCTCAATCGGGACTACGAAAAGACGCTCAAACAACAACGTCAGGAACGTTGGAAGAACGGCTTGACTGACGAATTACGTAACGACATTCGCCGTTTGGTTGTTGCACGTCCCCTTTCGGAGGTTCCGCAACCGACTGTGGATGCCAAAGGCGAAGCCAAGGTATCGCCGTTCGGCATCGACTGCCGCATGGAACGATTCGTCATGACGACGGAACCGGGTATCGTGTTGCCGATCATCCGTCTGACACCGACGGGAAGTTCGGGGAAACCGATTCTCGTGTTGCACGGTAGCGGCAAGTCCGCCGCTCTGACTGCGGCGGAAGGTAACGTAGAACGATTTCTCAAGGAGGGACGAACCGTCGTTCTTGCCGATTTTCGCGGTTTCGGTGAGACGCAGTTCGTCGGCGCAACGTATTTTCTTCACAAACATCACGGTGTCGATGGGACGGCATTTTATCTATCGTATCTGCTCGGTCGGAGTTGTGTCGGGATGAGAATGGAAGACCTCTGGAACGTCGTCCGATGGATGAAGGGGAATACTGACCAAGGAGTTGATCTTTATTCTTATGGTCTTCCGGGTACTGTTGCGGTTCATGCGGCGGCATTGGAACCGTCGTTGTTCGGAGCGGTCGAGGTTGAGGCGTCGCTTAATTCTTGGGCGAATGTCGTTGAGGCGGGAATTTGTTATCATCCGAATACGGACTTGGTTCATGGTGCCTTGACGGTGTATGACATTCCGAATTTGGTTGAATCGCTTGGTGCGAAATTGACGTTCCGCGATGCGATCAATGCTCAGGGCAAACCCTACGGTACGCCGATAGAGTTTCCGTAGGACTTTCGCCGGGAAACATGTTATGAAATAAAAATGAAGTGAAATATACCGTACAATGCCAATGATTGTGCTTTTTTCTTTGTGCTCTTTGCGTTCCCTGCGTACTTTGCGGTAAAATCCTTTTTTAACCGCAAGGTACGCAAAGAACGCGAAGGAGACACGAAGGGGAAAAGGTAAATTACTGCCGTGTTGCAGTATAAAAGCATGGAACGTCATCGTAGCGTGCGAATACTCTTAGCCGTAATGTGCCGGGCAGGCTGTCTGCCCTGCTGCCTTTCGATGTCGTAACCGAGGACTCCATTGATACCCACGAATTGACCCACATATTGCGATAACTCCAAGTTTGCCGAAGGGGAAATCAAACAAAATATCTGCCCTCTTTCATCGACCACTGCATAAGGCGGATGATCCGCAGATAAAGGAGGATCAAATTCCCCTAATCGTCCCACTATGTCGTATCCGCCGACATTGACCCCCGCCCGAAACGGCAACGAACTGCTCTGTGCCGATGTCGGCGCGTACGCCGAAATGACCGACCGCCGCGGTGCCGGTGCTCCCGAATTGACCACCGGTTGCGGATTCAGAGGAGAAACAGGCAGAGACGTTCCGATTGCCGCCGGTCGCCGCAGAGCCAATTCCCGACGCACAGCACGAGTCCGCTGCAACGATTCAAGCAAATGATACGTCTTTTCAAGATCACTATCTGTCGGAGCAATTTGATACAATTCCTCCGCCCGATGGATAAGCAGGGCAAAAACATCGTCGCTCGTTGGTCGGGTCATCGTTACGTATGCCTCCCGTTGGAGTTCCCCAAACGCTCGTTGAAACGGATCTGCGGAGGATGTACTGACCGCACTTCTCCGCATGGTCGAAAGGGGATTAACCGACGCAATCTTTGGCAGCGTGGGAACTTTTGCCTCCGTGTCTTCGTGGCGAACCAGTTGGATGGGCATCGTGGGACCCAGTGCCGACTTGTGTATCCATCGGAATTCGCCGCTCGGCGGGGCAATTTTGAGCCAGACTGGACTGACCGAGTTTTCCGGCGTTTCCCGGCGTTCGAGAATGAGTAGCGTTTCTCCTTTTTGGAGCGTAACTTGAACGGTTTCGCAATCATCGGAGTAATCGCTGCCGATTCGGGAGGCGAGTCCTTCGGCGAGTACGGTGCCGATGTTCCCGGAGTCGAATTGGACGTACTGGGCACTGACCCAGGAAAAACTTCCGATGGGGGGGCGGATGGCGCACCAATCGTTTTGTTCGTGATAAACTTCGACTTTATCGCCGATTCGCAGTTGCAGAACGGGATAGAAATTTCCGCCGGGTCCGCTGCGCACTACAACGTCGTCCACCGTGATGACAGCGGTGTGGGGTTCTGCCGCCGCAAAAGGGACGCAAAGGAAAATAACAAGGAACCAATAAATGTACCGCATGATTCTAACGTGTTCCGAAACGAACGGACTCTGTCGAACTATAAAGAAAAAATGCTGATAGGGCAAGAGCAATTTCTCAAAAAGGCACGGAGTCCGCCTTTGTTTCCTTTGTGCCTTCGAGTGATAAAAACGACGCAAAATGCTACACTTTGGGCAAAATGAAACGCCATTTGTATCATTTTGCAACACTTCGCCGATGGACGCAGTTCTGACTCAATCGACGTAAGCCGTTTAGTGTAAAGCACATACGATAAAATTCTAAAACTTCTTGTTCTGGCACAGAAATTGCGGGAAAACGTGTAGCGGAATGTAGCGTGGGGATTGCTTGCAATCGTCCTGAAAGTATGCTATACTGTCCGCACAATTTTGAAATACCGTCCGGCACCGTGCCGGACGTATGAATTTCGAGTACGACAACAAAGTTACAGGGATCGCTTCGGCGATAGATTATTTTCTACATGACAACCGGCTTGCCGGGTAGAAAATTGTCGGTGGTACACAACGTTGCGTAACTCCCGAAAAGGGAGTGCGCGTGTGTATCTGCGGGAAATAAGACATTACATTTCTCAATTCGGTAATGCGCCTCTTTTGTCGGAGGTTTTGAGAACCCGTCCCTGTAACCGTGCCGCTCCCATCTTGAGTGGTCTCTTGTTGCCGAACTCGGCAAATTGCGCACGAAGATTGAAAGGTAGGCAACCGACCGCCGGGCGGTTGCGTGCGGTACTCCGCACTGGAAGTCCGGTAAACGTTCACCGCTTCAAGTCGGCTATCGCCGACGTTGCCGCCCGGCGGTCGGCAACCTACCTTTTGCAATCTTCGCCGACAACCCTTAACCCCTTGCAAAACGAATGCAAACAACACACGAAACGAAGATGAACGAAACCACGAACGGAGCCGCAATTGGAGTCCACAATCAGAGCCGCGACCGGAAGGTCGCGACGAAAATCCACCGCAACCTTCCGGTTGCGGCTCTGATGACTCTGATGCTCGGCGTTCTCTTGGCGTTGCCAGCAAGCGTAATGGCGCAAGTATCGTTTAATGGTGTAGATCAAGGCTCCTCATATACGAACGAGAATTCAGGTACAGGCAACCGTGCAGATGTCCAGACGGGCGGGAGTCTCACCAATGAACTCTCTGGCAGAATCTACTGGGCACGAGCCTCTTCTGATACCTTCAATCCGAACGGAGGAAACTCCTTACAAGGGGCAATCCGAAACTATGGCAACATAACCGTTGCAATGGTCTATGAAGGCGGGCTCATCTACAACAGTTACGGCACCATTGCCGGTGCAACGATCTATGGCGGAAGCCTTTCAGGAGAGTCCTATCATGGCGGGCAGATCGAAAACGTCTTCGGCACCATTACCAATGCAACACTCTATGGCGGGAGGCTCACGAACGGCAGAGGACTCGTTACCAATGCAGAGGTCTATAGCGGCACGATACGTAACGGCTATCAAGGATTCAGCGGTACCATTGCCAATGCAACGCTCTATAGCGGGCTGATCTACAACGGCGCACTCAGCGACCCCAACGCCAGCAGCACCATTACCAACGCAATGGTCTATGGAGGCGAGATAATCAACTGGGCGGGTAGCATCATTACCGATGCAACGGTCTATGGCGGCGGGATAAGAAACGGCAACCGCTACAGTGTCGGCGGCGGCGGCTTCATTACCGATGCGAAGGTCTATGGCGGGTGGATAGAACAGATATATGGCACCATTACCGAAGTAACGGTCAGTGATGGCGGGACGATCGGCAACTATTTCCGCAGTACCATAACCGAGGCAAATGTCTATGATGGTGGCACGATACACAACTGGAACGCCTATACCAGTTCGTCGTCCTCCCCCACCACCGATCCCACCATAACCGAGGCAAATGTCTATGAAGGAGGCACGATATACAACGGCAACATCCTCTACAGCTCCTCCTCCATAGGCGGCACCATTACCGAGGCAAATGTCTATGGCGGACAGGTTTCTAATATGGGTCGCGGCTCCATCGGTACGCTTTTGCTCGATGGCGGTACAGTAGGAAACATCGGTCAGATTGACGAAATGACCTACATTAGCGGTATTTACAGTGGAGAACAAGCCATGTATAATGGAAATGTTCTTACAGGTTCCGGTACCATCGGTACGCTCAACGTTGCCGGTGATGCTGCCGGCATCGACTGGGGAAACCTTGAAGCGGCAAATGTCGGTATCGGCGGAACACTCGTTAACGACTTCGGTAGAACAATCACCGGTACAACGGTCAATGGCGGGACGCTCTACAACTCCAGCACCATTACTGATGCAAAGGTCAATGATCTCGGGACGATCGACAACACTACTGCCGGCATGATAACCAATGCAACGGTCAATGGGAAAGTCGATTACAATAATAACATTTACGAGCCCGGGATAATCAACAACGATGGCAGAATAACTGTTGCAACGGTCAATGATGGCGGGGCAATCTACAACAGCGGCAGAATAACCGTTGCAACGGTCAATGATAGCGGGTACATCCAAAACAACTACAACGGTAGCATTACCGATGCAACGCTCTATGGTGGGTTCATGCGAAATGACGGTCGCATTACCGATGTAACACTCTATGGCGGAACGATCGACCACACGGCCTTCGGCTACGGCACCGTTACCAATGCTACGCTCTATGGCGGGACGATCCGCAACGGCTACCACGGTGCCAACTATGGCAGCGGCTACCAAACCCACATTGACAATGTAACGCTCTATGGTGGGGAGATCCAAAACTGGCCCTACATCACTATCAGCACGCTTTTTCTCTATGGCGGTACTGTTAGCGGCGGTGGACGGATCGACAATATGACCTATGTTGACGGCACCTACAACAGAACTGGTTCCGGCAGCATCGGCACGCTGACTCTTGCTGGCAATTCTGCCGATAACACCGGAAACTGGGGAACGGTCGAAAACCTTCAATTCGCATCTGACGGTTCAGGTATTCTCTCCATTGCCGCCTTTGCCGACGGTACGTTCACCGGTATCAATGCCCAGAACATCGATTTCACCTACGGCAATGTCGCACTGGACATGACCCGACTCGCCTCCAGCAACGGCGATGCCTTCTTCGGTCTGTTCAATGACGGATTCGCCCTTTCGTCGCTCTTCGGCAGTGCCAATGTTACGGGAACGGAAGAATTGAACTCCTTCCAGTTTACTCGCGGAGACGAATGGTTTTACGTTCTCAATGACGGTGCATTTGCTCGGGGCTGGGACTTGTCCGGCGGCTTCATAACCTGGGACGGTACGGAAATCGCTTGGAGAAGCGGTGATGTCCCCGAGCCCGCGACGCTGGCGATCCTCGGATTGGGCTTGCTTGGACTCGGTCTCGCAAGACGACGAAGGAAATAATGGAAGCCGTTCACGGAGTCCAGAGTGGAAACTCCGGGCTCCGTGAACTTTTATCCGCCGGGACCATTATGTGCGGCAATCCAGAATCGCCGTTATCGCCCATGCACTTGACAAACAAGAAAATCACGGATAGCATGGAAGTGCCGTGAATGGTTACTCTTTTCCTTTTGCCAAGAAACGCTCTTATGAAAACAAACGATCAAACCTCTCGTCGAGATTTTTTACAAACAAGTGCCGTTGTCGGTGCTGTTGCGCTCGGAGTTTCCGCTCTACCTCATGTCCATGCGGCGGGGAGCGACATCATCAAAATTGGTTTGCTCGGTTGCGGCGGACGCGGTTGCGGTGCCGTTGCCGATAGCCTAACACACGCTCCCGGCACCAAACTGGTTGCCGTTTCGGATGTATTCAAAGACAAGGTCGATGGTGCCGTCAAAGTGCTTGACGAACAGTTTAAGGACCGCGTTGATGTCCCGCCAGAACGCCGCTTCGCCGACTTCGACGGCTACAAATCAGTGATTCCGCTCTGCGATGTCGTGTTGCTCTGCACGCCGCAACATTTTCGTCCTGCGACTCTCAAAGCGGCAGTCGAGGCGGGGAAACACATTTTTTGCGAAAAACCGGTCGCTGTCGATGCGGCTGGAATTCGGAGTGTCTTTGAATCGGCAGCACTTGCCAAAGAAAAGGGACTGAATATCGTTACCGGTCTGATCAACCGCTATTCGGCTCGTGTCCGAGATGTGGTTCAACGCATACATGATGGTCAAATCGGTACGGTGGTTACGGCTCGTGCCAATCGGATGGGCGGACCGCTCTGGACACGCAGGCGGATGGAAGGGGACACCGAGATGAGATATCAGGTGCGCAATTGGGTCAACTTCAACTGGTTGGCAGGCGAGTATGTCAATGACGTAACGATTCACCAGTTGGACGTGGCGATGTGGTGCATCGGCGATGAGTGGACACCGGTCAACGCTTTCGCACTGGGGGGACGAATCGTTCGTACAGAGCCGGATGCAGGCGACATGTACGACACGATGTCCGTCGTCTATGAGTATGCTGATGGCAGACCGCTCTATGCGTTCAGCCGCCAGATTCCCGGTTGTTACGGTAATGCGGCGGCGCATATTTCAGGCTCGAAAGGGAGTGCAGAGATCGGCAACGTCGGGAGCGGACGGGTCGCTATCATCGGCGAAAATCCTTATGAGGCTCCGAGAGACAACACGAGGGGAGCGTATTTTAACCAGCACTCCACGTTGTACAATGCGGTTCGCAGCGGCGGAACGGATTACGTCAACAATCTACCCTACACTGCCAAGGCGACGATGGCGGCGATTCTGGGTCGTATGGCAGCGTATTCGGGACAGAGAGTCACTTGGGAAGAAGCACTCAATGCGGATGAGTCGTTCGCACTAGACGATTATGCTTGGGATGCCGTCCCGCCGACACTTCCCGACGAACAGGGCAGATATCCACTAGCACTGCCCGGCAAGTGAGAGTAGTCCGTTAACGTGTTGTCAACCTGGGCGAACGAGGTAGGTTGCCGACCGCCCGGCGGTCGGTTGCCTACCTATCCGCTCCAAATCCGAAACTTGTTAACGGACTGTCCTCCGTTTGCGCTATATTCACTCCGTCGTAGAAAAAAAACGTCTTTTGTCATACAATAGGAAAATGTCTGACCGTTTGCCCGATTCCCCGCCGCCTGCCGCTCCCGACTTTAAGTACGCCATTCCGACGGAACGGCTTGCCGATCTGATGAAGTTTCGCGGTACCAATCCGCTCTACGCCCTCTTTTTACTGAAACATCTGGGAATCGCCGACCGAGCAGAACGACTGCAAATCTTTGAAAGCCTTTTAGAATTACCTGCGTCCATTGGACCCAGTGTCCGTGTACCCAAGCGGGACATATTGCCGAATGGTCCGCTTTCGACGGAGCGGCTCGATCCGATGTTGCTCACAATGGGATTGGCAACGGCGGACGAACTTGTTCCAAAGACCGAAGAGGAGGAAGAAGCAGAGCGGGAGCAACGCCGACACTTCGCCGGTTGGATGGAAGAACGGACGTATGTTATTTCGCTTGCCGAAAAGTTACGTCGGCTCTTTGAGTACGAATATCCCAAGGTGAATGTTCGGATTTTTTCCGTTTGGTCGGCAGGGGAAATTGTGCTCGATTTCAAAGGGGATTTTAATAAATACATCGTCTCCAAGGGGATGCAAAAGCAGGAAGGGATCATTTTCCGGCATCTCTTGCGGTTGATTTTGCTACTCGACGAGTTTTTAGGGATGTCGCCGATGGACGGCTCGCCGGAAAATTGGAAAGCCGACCTGACCGAAATGAAGGAAATACTGCTTGCTTGTTGCACTACAGTTGATCCGAAGAGTACGCAGGCGATCCTCGACCATGCCAAGGATCGCCTGGTTGATGATGCTCTGTAAAGGCGGTCTTGACAGTGCCGCAAAACATCGATGCCCCCGCGAGTGGAGCGTTCCAGGTTTGGTGAGTACCACGCAATAGATACGCTAAACGTGTGGTACCCTTATCCCCGTACACAGATTCTGTGGTACAATGCAGGGACAAGTGAGCCGTTTCCAATACTATGTCCGACGCAAATCCGAATCAAAATCGCGGAGTGGACCGCATGCTCGTCCGCATCGAACACCTCGATAAACTCCTCAACCTTGCCGGTGAAGTTATCATCACCAGTTCGACACTGCACGAACTCCAGCGGGATATGTCCGATGCCGTTACCAATCGTCGTCCCATGACCGAAGGAGACTTACAAATTATCAAGTCCGCCGACGAGTCTTCCGCACGAATCTCCCAAGATTTGCACGATCTCGTGATGGCAATCCGAATGGTCGAAATCGGCGAAACCTTCAAAATGTTCCGTCGTCCCGTTCGCGACCTTGCCCGAAATCTCAAAAAGGAGATCGATCTCAAATTTGAAGGAGAAAAAGTCCTCGTCGATAAAGCCCTTGCCGAACGGCTCGTCGAACCAGTGTTGCACATGCTCCGCAATGCCGCCGACCACGGACTCGAAACGCCGATGGAACGGTTGCACGAAGGTAAAGGCGAAACCGGTATCATTCTGCTCAAAGCCGTCGAACACGAACACGAAACGGAAATCGTCGTCTCCGATGATGGTCGCGGCGTGAACGAACAAAAGATTTTCGACCGTGCCAGAAAACAGGGTATCCTTCACCCCAATGAACAGCCGGACTTATTACAAATCCTTTGTGCATCGGGGTTTTCGACCGTAGAAAAAGCGACCGACACTTCAGGACGAGGAGTCGGACTCGACCTGGTCAACACAATGGTGGCGGAGTTCAACGGGACCATCGAACTGGAAAACACGCCGACACAGGGTTTCACGATCCGGTTGCGTATTCCGAAATTGAAAGCGGTCAACATCGTGGACGCTCTCATCGTTCGGTGCAACGAAACACTCTACGCTCTCTCCATCGACCAGGTCGTGAGTCTGCAAGGACTCACACCGGAGCAGATACAAGCCTCGATGGATAGGGAACGGTTTATCAAATATCTCGGCACACCGCTTGCACTCTTCGATCTTTCCGAATTGCTGGGCAGCGACACAACGCGTTTGGACAATCCCGAAGTCGTGCCGGTCGTTATCATTGAAGGGAAAAAGGACAAAATCGCTTGCGTCGTTTCCGAGTTTCTCGCTCCCTCTAAATTGGTGAATGTTCCGCTCGCTAAAGACATGTTCGACCGGGACGTGGTGGGCATTGCCGGGACATGTATCATCAGCGGCGGTCGAGTGGGAATGACGGTGGACATCAACACGACGGTAGCGAAGGCGGTCGGCGAACCGATTAGCACGGACAACGGACATGACGATGCGGCTTCTTTCAGTGAAGAGGAAGCAGAATCGGTAGAGTTCGGTATTTCGCTCCCCAGTTCGACAGCGACCAGACATACGCAGGACGAGTTGATTGCCAAGTCAAAACTTTCGGAACAGCGGGATCGTATTGCCAACCGAATGGAAGAAACGAGTCAGAAAGACTTGACCGATACCGACATTTCCGACTTGCTGATAGAACTGTCTCGCGGTCTAATGGAATTGCAGGACGTGCTCCTGTCGCTGGAGAATGACAGAGACCCGGAGTTGATGAAGGAGGCATTCCGCCGACTTCATGCGGCAAAGGGTAATTTCACGATGCTGGGAGTTACCGCTTCGGCAGACTTGGCGCACAAATTGGAAACGCTACTCGATCACATCCGAAAAGGACAAATCGAAATGTCGCAGGAGTTAATGGACACGATGCTCGACGGCGTGAGCGAACTCAATTTGGCAACGAAAACGTTACCGCAGTCGATACCGGAGGACAACGAAGCATTGTTGGAGCGGATTGAAGCGGCAATGCGGGTTCTGGACAAAGATGAGCCGATTACCGATCCCGACCAGTTATTGGGAACGACATTCACGCTGGCACCGACGGTGGAATTGCAGTTGCTCGGAGCGTTGAAACAGGGGGCGCAGGCGTATGAGACCTTCATCCGTTTCAAACCGGGTCGGCAGGCGGAGTTTTTGGTGGCGTATTTGACGCTGCGAAAGTTATGTTATCACGGTACGATTTTGTCGACGTTGCCGAGCATTACGGATATTGAGAGTGGTCATTGTGGTTTGGCTATCAAGGTATTATGGGCATCGCCGTTGAAGCCGGATGATTTGAAGTCGGCGATTGACCGTTGGGCACCGCTCTTTAACATCGCGGAACACCAAAGCATGCCGACGACGGTGTTTCGGTACGATGCCCACGCGGAAATGTGAGATGGCGTTCTACCACTCTCTCACTTGAAAGCCTTCCGGTACAGGAACAATTTCCACGGCTTCGCCGGATTGCACGATGACGTACAATCCGTTTTCTAGCGCGAAGTCTTTCGCTTCATCCGTAACAACTGCTCCCGCTACTGCACCGATGAAACGTGTGTTCGGCAACAAATGTCTGACATGCGGTTGGACGAAGCCGTCCGTAGCAATATGATTGCGGTATTCTTCTATCTTCTTCAAATGCTTGCGGACATCGGAGGTCTCCAACGTTGTTTTGACTTCGATGAGTATGATTATATCGCTATCGACCAGGGTCAAATCAAACTCGCCGTAGAGTCCTAATTTCGTACTCGAAAAGGAACAGTTGCGAACAACAGGATGCGTAACATTGTAGCCTAACGCTTGAAATTTTTCGATGATTCTTTCGCCGAGCATGTGTTCGATGATGTCGCCGATGCGGTTGCCGAGATCGCCTATCTTTCTGTTTAGTTCCTTTCGCATTCGATCGTACTCGGCATCGCGTTTTTCCATCCTTCGGTCGAACTCGGCACCTTGCTCTTTGACCGCACGGCTAATCTCTCGGCTATTCTCTCGAATCAATTCAAGAACGCTTTCGTATGTTAATTGTTGGGCTGACATAATTCTGCTCCTGCCGTTAGAGTGCGTTCCATTGTACCACAAAAACGAAAGCCGGTATCATTTAGCCGGTACTCCGGCAACAGAGCCGCAATCTTTAGATTGCGCAATGTTCACAGAGCCCGCATCGGAAGATGCGGATTCGATTCACCGGAGTTTCCTCTGTGCTCTGTGAACTTTTATCTGCCGGCACTACCTCGCAAATGCCGCCAACGCTTTGTTGGCATGTCGGTACTTTTTGACAAAAGTTCTCTTACGGTTTCCCGCCGAACATTTCCTCGGCAATCGCAACGAAAGCACCCATTCCATCGACCAATGGAAAATCGACACCCGCCTCGACGAACTCACGAAACTGCCGGGGATTCCGAGCCGAAAAAAAATTGATCCGTACACCAGCATCCTTGAGCAATGTCATTTCTTCCGGCGTGCCCAGTTGACGTAGTTGGATGAAATCGCATTTCCATTCTATCGTCTCCCGAATGTACCTTGAAACGTCCTCTCCTCGGCGTTCCATATTGCAGATCATGATTTGCGGGTACTCTTTCTTGACCGCCAGTGCCGCACTACGTCCACAAGCCATGAACGCTTGGTGTTGCCGGTTCTTCTCGATGATAATCCGGGCAACCTCCAGCGGCTTGTCCGTGTACGTGTGAACATTGATCCAGAGGGTTTGCGGCAGACAGTCGAGTGCTTCTTCCAACGTAGGAATCGTCGTGCCGGCAAAGCGTTCATTCTTTTTGACACCAGCATCCAGCGAGCGGATTTCAGCGAAGGTCAATTCGGCAACCTTTCCTTTTCCGTTTGTCGTTCGATCCACGGTCTCATCGTGCATAATGACGGCGACACCGTCCTTGGTATGGCGGACATCGAATTCAATTTGACTCGCTCCGAGGCGTACCGCTTCTAAAAAACCGGCAATGGTGTTTTCTGGAAAAACGCCATTTTCGCCTCGATGAGCGACAATGCCCCGTTCAGGCAATTTTTCAGTTGCTCCAAGCGGCAAGGTCAGGAAGATACACAGTAACAAAACGGACAATAAACGCGTGGACATATACTGTAAACGGGGACGGCGGCTCGACAAAACTACGGGCATTAACCACTTTTTTGGAAAACACATGGTTCTCCTGTGTTTCATATTCAACTCAATTATACATTTCCACCCATTCGCTGTCAATCTTGACGATCCGTCCGTCGAGAACGTCGATAATCTGCAACAGAGTATCCCGGAATTTCTTGCGGTATTCACTAGACCTGTTCCGTAACCCATTGCGTCCTTTCGGCGCACGCCGGAATCCAGACGAAACGCCCCAAAATATCCTCTCTATACTATACTGTAAACGGCATGAAAGCGGTCTTTGGTATAGAATAGCGGGGTAAACGAATCTCCAAACTCATCTTGACATAGTTGCTATAAAACCTTACTCTCCGCACAGGGTCTTTTTGCCGCAATGTTCATGTATCGATCTGTCCTAGAAACAATTGGAGTCCTTTTGTTCACGCCCTTGGCTCTCCTTTGGCAACTGCTGAACCAGTTCCTCCTCTCCCCCTGGGGACTCATCGTTCCGATGACACTCCTCCTTGCCCTCGTTGCTCTGCAACAAATCCAAAAAACTCCCGACCAACTTGCCCAATTTTACGCCGAACAATTCGACACCTGCGATGAATCCGAACTGCCCCGATTGCTCGAAGCCCTTCTACGGATGGGAGACGTAGGCGTGCCCGGCTTGGTGCAAGGACTGGCTTCCCGACGCGAACCCGTTTTCGCCGCCTGTCTGAATGTTTTATATCACGAATTTGACCGCTGGAAAGAATCCCCGCAACGTGAACATCATTTCCGACTCTTTTCGGAAGCACTGCTCCAAACGTGCGGTCAGTTTTCCCCCGCCGCCCAAGCCGAAACTGTGCGGTTCGTTGATCTTATGATGCAAATTCGTCCTGAGGCAACGTCGCCGGAATCGACCGCTGACCGGCAACAGATGATCGCTCACTGCGAGCAGATTCTTTCGCAACTGGAAAGTATGCGGCGGCGGCGGCTTGAACCGCAACACGAAGACTTTGCTCCGCCGAACGATACCGTTGCCTCATTAAATCAACGGACAAGGCAACCGGTCCTTCTCGCTTCCAATGGTCAACCCTTTGTGCCAACTTCCGACCGGCAAGAGAACGCAGCCGAAACACTCCTTGCCGATGCAGGCAGTTACAATCCTTTTGCGGCAGCGAGGGCAGATCGTTTGTACGCATATCAGCAATCGCAGCAACATCGACTGGCAGAGGAATCGCCGAGAATGGCAAGTTTTTCGCCGCCGACCAGTGTTACCGCTGACATCGAGACACGTATCGCCCAAAACTTTTCGGCAGACGATTCGGCACAACTGCCGCCCATCAACATTTCGCCCGTCAACATTTCAGAAGAGTACCGCACTCAAAAACTGTCCGAGTCGGGCGGAACCTTCAATTCGGACACTTTCCTCACGCCGGAACTTCGGGACACTCCCTTGGATCGTCTTCCCAATTTGCCGACGACGCAACTGATGCAACTTTTGCATCATCCTACACCGGTTTATGTTGAGTCTGCCCGGCGGACGTTGGCATCGCGGGAGGGGTTTCAGGAGCCGCACTTGAAATTGGCATGGCGGCTCTATCATCCGATACCGGCGGTCAGGCAGGAAATTGTGGCGATGTTGCCGCACACATCGAACGTTCAACCTTCGGTTTGGTTGTCGGTTTTACTGAACGATCCGAGCGGCGATGTGCGTTACCGGACGGCATCGTTTTTAGCCACGACGAGCGATCCGGCACTTCGGCGTTTGTTGATTGACCGGGGCAAGCGGGACAGCGATGTCCGAATCGTCGATCTGGCGAATCGCCTTGATGAGTCGCAACCAAATATCCGGCGATGATTATCCTTTCAAGATTATCCTCTCAATGTGCCGTTGGCGATACTATGTCTCTCGCAATAGAAAAAACTGATTGACAGCAAGCGGAACAAAAATCATCAGGGGCAGCCATGCACCCAGCACGGGCATATCGTTGTTCGTTCCTGCAAATTGACTGGCGTAACAAACCACAAGGAATCCGATCAAAATCAAACCGCTCAATCCCATCGCCTTAAAAACATTTCGGTCTCCGCTGAGCAGCAGAACGGGCAAACCGATAAAAAGAAGCGACATGTCCAAAAACGGCTGCGTCAGTCGGGAATGAATGCTCGCATGCATGGACGTGCCCACGTCCAAACTCTTGTTCCGCGCCGCCGAAATGAGCGTCCAAAGCGAAGCGTACTGCCACGCATCCCTTGATGCAAGACTTTCAAAAGGGACATTGGTAACAACGAAACATTGATCAGGTTCAAGATAATCTGCGTCTGCTGGCGTAATGAGGATCGGCTCATCTTCCCACATTAACGAGGAACCTTGAAGGGTGTGGCGATCCTGAACACCCGTCAGCAGATAACCGGCGGGACGCGATTTCGTTGCCGATTGATAAAATGCCGACTCGCCGGTCAACCGTAACTGTTGCCGCGCCGCCGTTCGGGGAAAAATAAACTCCGGCTTGCTGATTCGTTTTTCTGAACGAAACACCCTATCCCCTGAAATGTCGAGGTTCGTTTCGTTGTCTCTGGTAAAGTTGAGGAGTGTACCTTTGTTGTCGGCGTAGTCCGAGATTTCCATGACGATTCGGTCTTGAACGTTCGGCAATAAAATTTCCCGCATCAGACAGAACAAAGCGGTGAGACACAAAACGGCAATAATGAGCGGACGAATAATGCGCAGGGTCGAAATTCCGGCGGCTTGAATCGGCACGAATTCATTATTCCTCATGAGCATAGCGACCGTTACCATGGCGGCAACGAGACTCAAAACTGAGCCGAGTAGCAGAACGATAGGAATCGACTTGAAAAAATAATAGAGAAAAACGACCTTGGGAACATTATTTACTGCCTTACCCGCTTGAAGGAGCGAATCGAAATTGGAGAAAAGATCAAAAACCACAAAAATTCCAATGATACAGAGATTCCAACCGACGAAATTGAACACAAAACTCCGCAAAATGTACCGGTCTAAAATAGTCATAGGGGAATTATGCTGAATTTTGTCTTTTCAATCAAGTGCAATATCTCGTCTGGCGTAATCCTTTGAAAACAATTTTTCCCCCGCTATCGGCGGCACCGGGTCCTAATTCTATGCGATAGTCCGCCGCTTGAATCACCATCTCGTTGTGTTCAATGACAATGAGCGAATGTCCCGACGCGAGCAGTGATTGGAAACACGTCAACATCTGCTCCACGTCGGCAAAGTGCAAGCCTGCCGTCGGTTCATCCATTAAAATCAACGAACGGGTTCCTCGCATCTGTCTCAGATGTGCCGCCAAACGAAGCCGCTGCGACTCTCCGCCGGAAAGCGTCCCCGAAGGCTGTCCCAACCGAAGATAATCCAAGCCCGCCTCGAACATCAAACGCAACTTTTGTTGCAACTTGCTCTGTCCCCGAAAGAATGTAAACGCTTCACGAGCAGTCATATCCAACACTTCAGCAATGTTCTTTCCCCGATATAAAATGTCGAGTACCGACTGCTGGTACCGCTTGCCGAAACATTCGGGACAAGGAATAATCTTGTCCGGTAGAAATTGCATATCAATCGTGATACTGCCATCTCCTTTGCAGTGTTCGCAACGTCCTCCGGCAACATTGAAACTAAAATGCCGGGCAGTGATGTTTTTCGCTCTGGCATCGACGGTCTCCGCAAAGAGACTGCGTATGTCATCAAAGATTTTCAAATACGTCGCCGGATTGGAAGAGGATGTACGTCCCATCGGCGATTGATCAATGAGTACAACGTCATTGATGTTTCCCTTTACGTCAATTTGATCGAAGGGTAAGCCTTGCATTTCGCATTTCTTACTAAAATAATGTTGACACAGTGCCGGATAAAGCGTTTGGCGAATCAATGAACTCTTACCCGAACCGCTAACGCCGGTGATGACGCATAACATGCCAAGAGGAAATGTTACGTCAATGTTTTTGAGGTTGTTGCCGCGACAACCAATTATGCAAACAGAGCCGCAATCTTTAGATTGCGTGTCGGCGTAGCCGACTGGAGTCTCAGCCGAGCAACGTTGTCGTTGCTCCATGTTGACTGCGTCAACATCGCAATCTAAAGATTGCGGCTCTGATAAATACTTCCCCGTCAAATTATTCGTATCGTTTAACAATTCCTCAACGCTTCCTTGAAACACAATCGTTCCTCCTTCATCACCGGCACCGGGTCCGATTTCGACGATGTGGTCGGCATGCCGTAACAACTGCTTGTCATGCTCTACAAGAATGACCGTATTGCCGCGATCCCGAAGTTCAAGAACCGCCTCAAGCAACTTTTCGGTATCTTTTTCATGCAAGCCGAGCGAAGGTTCATCCAACACGTAGAGCATATCGACCAGACTCGAACCGAGAGCCGCCGTAAGAGCGATGCGGCGTTGCTCTCCGTTGCTCAACGTCTCCACAGGTCGGTCGGGCGTGAGATAGTCCAGTCCCACTTGATGTAAAAAACGCAGCCGGGATCGGATTTGCTCTACGATTTGTGTCGTTGCTTCATTCTTGACGGGAAAAGGGGAGTCCATTGTCATGACTCTATCATATATCATTTTTTGACGGGTACAACGATGTTTTCCACACATTCCCCGTTATATCGACAGTAGTATCGCCATCATTTCATCGACGACCGAAACGAACCGGGAATTCGCTTGAAGCGTCCGTTGATGGATCATCATCATCGTAACCTCTTCATCAGGATTGACTCCGCTGATTGAGTGCCGCTGGGCTTGCAACGACTCGTAATACAGCATATTGGCAGACGTAACCGCCTTCATGGTGCCTGCCGCCATCATCGTTTCCGAAACGATTCCATTGTACCGGTTGATGAGCGTCTGACCCGACAAAGCACTGTTCGGCGTGATTGCCAACGCCGCCAAAAAGACACCGATCTCCGTGTCGTTGCCGACTCCGCCTTGACTTGCCGCAAACTTACTCGGATCATCAATCAACGCCGAATTGATTCCGATAGACCCCGCCCGAGCCCCCGTGAAAAAGGTATTGATCCCCAATGCCGCAAGCACTCCGCTGCTGTCCTGCCCAAAGGCGAATTCGACGTTCCCCCCCTCCGTTTTGATTTCCAATTCGCCGTGAGAATTGATCGTTGCCGTCAAACCGTCAATCGCATTGATCGCATTGGCTAAATCCTGAAACGTTGTCCCCCCCGGCGCAGCGGGGGATTTGAGCGAAAATGGATTGCCCGGCACCATTTCGTCCACTTTGATTTCAATGTAATGAGGTATCGTTTCACCGATTCGGGTATCATACACTTGAAGAATAAAACCGCCGTTGACCACTGGAAAGTCCAGAGAAGCGGCACCTATCGGCACATTGACATCGTCCGTCCGCACAAGGGAAGTCAAACTGGTGTAGCCGGTTAGACCTTGTCCCGATGTGTAGATGTTATTGAACTCCGTGATGAGTTGCTCGGCAAATGTATCGAGTTTATCCAGATACCCGCCGAGAATGACCTGATGGGATTGATACAAACCATAGACCGATCCGCCCCGGACATCCAGCGGAGTCATTTCGTTGCCGATGCACAGTTGTGCCATGATTACGCTTCCCTCTTCGCCGCTCTCTTGGTACCCGACACTGATTTCGGCACGAAAACCGGTGGAGAGCAGAAGATTCGAGCCGCTGTAAATCGTAACTTGTCCCGTCTTGGGGTCTTCGGTCGTTTTGATACCGAGGTAATTGGACAAGTTGGTCAGTGCCACGAGCCGCTGATCGCGCAGTCCCACCGCTTGGAAGCCCTGTTTGGTTTCGATGAGCGTGATGTTTGCATTGAGTTCTTCGATTTCCTTTAACAGGCGGTTAATCTCATCGGCTGAACTGACAATTTGCTTGTTGATGTCGAGTTGCAAGTCCACGACGGCACCCGCGAGGCTGTTGATGTCATTCGCCAGTTTGATTCCCTGTTCGACTGCCATCTGCCGATAGGTTACGTCTTCGGGATGATTCAAGATGTTGTCAATGGAATTGAAAAAATCAATGATGGACGAACTCAAATCGCCGCTGGCAGTTGCTCCTAATAGATTTTCGAGTTGCGTGTAGTATTTTTGCTGGGTTGCCGATGCCATCGCGTCGCCGGTTGCCTGACGGAGTCGTTCTTCGAGGAATTGGTCGATGACTTGTATCACTCCGGCGACTCGGACACCGGTTCCGACGACGATTCCGTTTCCCAGTTGCCGGCTTGTATCGGTTTCCAGTTGCAAGACGGATCGGGTATATCCCGGCGTATCCACGTTGTTCAGGTTTTGTCCGGCAACCTGAATCCCCAGTTGGCTGGCACTGAGGGACTTGGCAGCCATATGTAGCGAGTCGAAGAGGTACATATCGACATTTTCGGCATATTAGGGAGAATCTCTACAATCGTTACAGAGTGAACGGTTTATTTTGCCTAGTCTGCCCATACTACTGTACCGTAAACGGCATAAAAGAGGTCTTTGCGATCCTTGCGGTTAAAAAAGATTGGCTCAGCCTGCCTTCATTTTTTCGCAGGGACTATTGCAATCGGCAAAAACTCTGTTATACTTTTTCCAAATTGAAATACCGTTTCGGTTCCGTACCGGAGCGATTGAATTTCGAGTACGACAACAAATAGATAGAATCGCTTCGGCGACGGCAATTTTCTACAGACCACCGGCTGTGCCGCTATGGTATAGGCGGGTAGAGAATTATCGGTATGTTATTAAGTTGCGTGTGCTCCCGAAAGGGGGTGTCGCGTATAACATGCGGTAAAGATCAAGCGTGCGCCCACAGCAAATAGGCATCATGCACCTCTTTGGTCGGAGGGATTGTTCCCGTTTCTATCTAGCGTGCCGCTCCCATCTTGAGTGGTCTTGTTGCCAATGCTCGGCTTAACTTTACCCCTATCTTCTACTGAGCATGAACTACTTTTATTACGACCAGAACAATCAAAAAAGAGGTCCCGCCAGCGAACAGCAAATCAAACAATTGGCAGCCAGGGGGCTCATTGGACCGCATACGCCGATGAAAACCGACACCGGACACAAGGGAGTCGCTGGGCAGATCCCCGGTATTGAATTTCCCCCACAAGGAACAGCACCGCCGCCGCCATCGCCGCCGAAACAGGTGTTTTGTACAAACTGTGCGCAACCGGTTGCCGAAAATGCGGCAGGCTGTATGTCCTGCGGTTTGAAACCTACAGGACATAAAAAGTTCTGCCGTCAGTGCGGAGCGGCACGTACTCCCGAACAAATCGTTTGCACCCAATGCGGAGCGAACCTCGCCGCTACGTTCATGCCGGATGCTAAAAAAGTGATGGAAACCGTCGTATCTTCGTCGAGCGGTGCCGCAATCAAAAAAATTGCCTTTGGCGCAGTTGCTATTGCTCTCGTCGTGGGAGTGATTTGGTACGTTCTTCCCTTCCTTTCGTTTTCGTTAGGGGGAAGCACTATGTATCTGAATCAACTCAAAAAAGCTAAGTCCGGCGACGAGGTAGAGTACGAAACATCTATATCAATAGGCGGAGAACGAGACAGAGACAGAGTTAGACATAGGTTCAGCATCGAAGTTCTATCAAACGACGGCAGAAGAATCAGACTCCAGAGAACTTTTCAAGATTGGAACCAGTATCGTAACGAATGGAGTAGCGAGGACAAAATGCCGCTTCTAGAGATTGAACTGTCATCATTAAAATCAGATGTGGACTTGGTTCGGGCTATAATGAGAGAAATGATGCGAGACGCTCCCAGAGAGATAAGAGATGCCGTCGATAAAATAGATTGGGAAGTCCGTGGGGGCAAAAGAACCAGCGAAACGATGACCATGGCTGGCCAGAGTTTTAAATGTACCGTTACCCCTCTTACCGTTAGCGCAACTTCCGGTAGTGTAACAACGACGGTTCGAGACATCAAGCAATGGACTTCCCCTGAAGTTCCTGTTACGGGCTTGGTAAAAGCGGAATTCCAAGGGAGAGACCAAGTTGCAATGATGATGGGTCCGGCGGGTACATTCTCTATATCCATAGAACTCACACGTTCCCGTAAACGGTAAGAGAAAAACAAGAGCGGGGCGGCGTAAGCCCTCCGGTTTTCGCAAGACGTAAGAATTGTGAAGACAACAGAGCCCGGTGCGGCAGCACCGCCATTCCCATTTACATGGCGCATCTACCGATGCGGGCTCTGTGTTGATTCACAATCTAAAGATTGCGGCTCTGAAATAAACACAACAACCAAGCAAACCCCCATGGCAAACTGGTATTACTACAACGAAAACAACGAGAAAGTTGGTCCTATTAGAGGCAGGGAACTCAAACAACTTGCCCAGCAGGGAACGATTACGCCGGAAACAAAAGTCGAAAATGACGAAGGACGCACTGCCCTTGCTAAAAGCGTGACGGGCTTGACGTTTGCCGAAACGGTACCCTCCAAAGTGGAAGATTTGGGAGAGCAGGATTTTGAACGGCTTCGGGAAGATATTGATCGACTTCAAAGTCAACAAGAGAACAAACAGCAAGCACAGCAGGCATCGTCGGTGCTGTTGCCGTCTTCTGCGAATCCGTTTTCTGCCCCTGTGCCTGCTGCTCCGCCGGTGAATGCGAATCCGTTTTCTGCTCCCGTGCCTACCGCTGCGTCGGCGGGAGGAAATCCTTTTTCCGCTCCTGTACCGCCGGTACAATATCCCAAGCCCCCTAGAAAACCGTTCGGGGAAATAATGGCAGAGACAATGAAGACAACGATGGGCGTAATGGCTTCAGCGGTGGGCTTCATCTTGGTCTTGGTGCTTGCCGTTTTTGTCCTGCTGTTATTGTGGTGCTTGTTGGAAATGGCAAACGTTGTGCCGCATGTGATGCCGTATAATCCCTTTGTGGCGGAGAGTGCGGTCGTAGGAGTTGTTAATGACGTTCCCGTTCAGGAGGAACCGGTGAATCTTGTTGAACCGGGAAATGGGGCACAACCGAACGAACGAGAAAATGGGGACAGAATAGTTGATCCGATGGAGCCGGTAGTTGATGATGAGCCCTCACCGGTAGTTGACCGTCAACCACCGCTGGATTTGAGCAAGGCTATTCCTGTAAGCGAAATATATCGTAAAAGCGGTTTTAATAACCTTCGCGACGTTGCAGTGCACGGCTCGCCTACACTGAAAGGAGAACTGGAGGCGGCAAATCAATTTTATAGGGAAGCCGAGAAAACTGCCCCTGAATTGTTACCGCAAGCCAGAGAGATGATTGCCGGTGCACAAGAGAAACGCGGTAGGGCAAGATCAGAAATCGCCAAAGAAGTGTTTTATGCTGACTACACGTTTGCCGCCTCCCTATACACCGAACCAGCTCAAGGCTTAAGTAGTACTAATCTGAGCATCGATGCATCCCATGGCGGTTCTGGCGGAGGCGTAGTTGGCGATGTGTCATTTCCGCAAACGTGGACGGGTGTTGCTATTCAGGGTGCCGCTACTCGGAACAGTACTTCCTTACGCCTTATCATGCGTGGAAATCTCAGCACCATTCAAGAAATTCATCGCAACAGCAGTAGGTACAGGGTTAGAGTGTGGTTTACCAATCTAAAATATCCTGGTGGGCTTGGGTACGGCTACTCTACCGATGTCCTAAAAGTCGAGATATTTGCCCCTACTACCCCTACTAGAAGTGGCGGCAATTCCGGATTGCCGGGGGGAGGGAATCCGCCTCCGCCCCCTCCGCCGCCTCCACCGTCAGTCCGAGGAAGAGTGACGTTTGGCGATAATAACGTTCCTCTCACCGCAGGAACCGTTGTCTTTCAGAATAATGGAGGACGGCACGTTGGAACCATCGGTCGCGACGGCAGTTACACAACAGCAACAGGGGTGCCGCCGGGGAGTTATCGAGTCTCCGTTACGACTCCCTTTGTAAATAATCAGCGATTGATCGACAACAAGTACGACCGTCCGGAAACTTCTGGACTCACTGCCGAAGTAACGCCTACAAGCCTTTCCTTCGACTTCCAAGTGGACAAGTTTGTACCTCCGGTCATTGACTTGCAGAGTCGCAATTTCAATAACATCGACGAGTTCGCCCGGTATGCAACCAATGCAAACAAGGAACAAGTATTCCTCAAAGATTTTCCCTATATGGGTGCCAGTCCAAAGATTGACGGCGACAACAGCAGTCTGATCATGAGAATCGAAACAGGATTTACGAGTAACCGAGCCGACGAGGTACTGTTTTCTGATAGTCTAAATGCCGTCGGTAAAGTCATCGTCGAACCAGGGGAAAATCGTATTATTAGTCTTTCTGTGAATGGCGATGCCGACAGTATCAAGAAACTGTTAGATCGCCGCAATTTTCAAGTTTTGGTATGGTTCAAAAACTTTCAGGGCAACACGGTCAGATACTCTGCCGATGTGGTGAAAATCGAAATTCGATGATACGGTGCCGTTCACGATTTTGTGCCGGAGTACCGGTGCTGCCGCACCGGGCTCTGTGAAATTTTCCCGCCAGCCCTGTACGTATCGGACTCCGAGGAATTTTCTGTAAGCGTTTTACGGATTGAGCGACTGCGCGACATCGGTACGGTACGCCACCACCGCCGGTAGATAACCGACCAGCGACGCCAATATAATCAAGCCAGGTATCAAAATCAACTCCGCCGCCTGAAAATGCCAAGGATTCACCACGACCATCACCGCACTAGCAATGATCGGTCCCACCGCACCAATCAAGCCATGTCCGATGACCATGCCAATGACACCGCCGCCGAGCGATAACAGAATCGATTCCAGTAAAATAATCATCATGACCGTTCCCCGACTCGCCCCCAACGCCCGCATAATTGCAATTTCCTGACGACGTTCATTCATCGAATTGTAGATACTGACCATCATTCCGATTGCCGCTACAATAATGACCATGACGGCAAAAATAATCAACACAATCTGAATCTGTCCGACTATCATTTCAAAGAGCCGAGTAATTTCGTAAGTCGGACGCGCCACTTGCACATCAAGATTGGCAATGAGCCGCTCCGGCAGTGACATCGTTACGATATTCCCCCCCGCCCTAGTCAATGAAGAGTCAATGATCACCGTTTTTCCTGTTTCGTCTTCTATAATCTGTACCTCGATGTCTTCGTCTTTCGTCAAGACCAGTACAGCAGAAATACGTTGTTCGCCGCGTCTAATGTTAAAGACTTGTCCAAACGCCGATTCCGGTGTGTGTCTATTCATTACGAAGAAGCCTTCTAAGTTTATAAATATCGCCTGATCGTTTGGCGTACCTGTCGGGTCGAGGATTCCGACGACTTCAAATATGTCCGGTTCGGGATAGTCTTCCGAAGGCGGATGCACTCCATTGGACGCTTTGAATCGGTCTCCGATTTTTAAGCCGGTCTTTTGAGCGGCGGTGTAACCGAGTACGGCTTCAAAATCGCCGTCTGCTCCCATATTTCGACCGGAGCGAAAAGTGTAAGGATATCGGTCTAGATAGCGCAGTTCGGAGAAGAATTTTGGCGTGGTCGCAACGACCTGCATTCCTTCTACCCGGTCGGCGATGGCAATCGGAATAGCCGTTTGGACTTCGGGCGCAAATGTGCCTGTTTCAATATCTTGGAAGTATTTGTAGGGAATGGTGTCGCTTAGATAATTGGAATAGAAGACGGCGCCGAGGACGATTTCGAGTGGTGAGCCTTTCGGCGGTCCGACGACGAGGTCATATCCTTGTGCGCTTCGTTTGAATGTTTGGTCAAGTACACCGTAGATTACGATGACGGCAACGACGAGTGCTACGCCGAGTCCCATCGAAAACGCTGTCAAACCGGACGCTAACGAGCGGTGCTGAATACTGCGCCAAGCAATTTTCCAAAGCGGCATGGAACGAAGGATTAAAAACAATCGAGTGCGACGCGTCCATTATACAGGGGCTTACGGTATAAACAAGAGCAGTAATATGCTGTAAAAGGAATGGAATTATCCTTTGCGTACTTTGCGTAACTCTTTGCGCACTTTGCGGTTAAATCCTTTTTTTAACTGCAAAGTACGCAAAGGGTGCAAAGAAAAAACGTTCCATTTGTTCCCGTTGGCAGTAATAGACTTGTTCCGTAACCTAACGTGTCATTCCCGCAACGGCGGGAATCTAGAAAAACAGATTTAAGCCTGTTCGTCTCGATTCCCGTTTTCACAGGATTGACAAGGTTATGCAGCAAGGTTATGCAGCATGTCTATCACTTTCCGGCAGAAGCCTAAAACCGCCTGCTCATCTCTGCAACCGTAAAATTACTTGCAAAGAACACCTGACTGTGTTATACTACGTGCGTGGTTCGAGATACTAGACTGCCGACGGGTAGAAATTGGACGTTTTGTCTTGTGGAATCTTTGTGTCCCTTGTGCTCTTTGTGGTTAAAATAAAGGTTCAACCACAAAGGGCACAAAGAACACAAGGATTCACAAAGAAAAATAACGTCCATTTTCACACCGTTGGCAGTATAGAATTGTTCGGAAACCGACGTTCCTGCAAAGGTAAGAATCAATAGAAACAGGTATAACACCCAATCTATGTCCATCCCCTCTTTTGACGAAGCCGTTCGATTGTTGCAAGATAGAGTCAACTTCGAACATTTGCAGACTTTCGCACAACAAGATATGGAAGGACGCCTCGAACCTTTGCGGCAAGTTCTTGCCTTGCTAGGCAATCCTGAAACTGCCTATCGGACTGTCCACATTGCCGGCACCAAAGGAAAAGGGTCGACTTGTGTTATGCTAGAATCGATCCTCCGCAAATCAGGTCTTCGAGTCGGACGCTTCACTTCGCCGCATCTCTATTGCTTTACCGAGCGGCTGAAGATCGATGAAAAGCCAATACTGCCCGGTGAGTTTACAGACTTAATCTTCGATGTGAGCCGACAAATCGCGCCGGCAATTTTTCAATCGTTCACCTATTTTGAATTATTAACTCTGCTGGCTTTTGTCTATTTTTTCCGAAAGAAGGTTGACGTTGCGATTTTTGAGGTCGGACTCGGCGGCAGGCTTGACGCTACAAACCTCTGTTGCCCCGACGTTTCGGTCATTACGAGTATCAGTTACGATCACATGGCACAGCTGGGAACGACACTTGCTGAAATTGCAGCGGAGAAGAGCGGTATCATTAAAACCGGTGTGCCCGCGGTAACAACGGTGCTGCATCCTGAACCGCTGAGAGTCATTAGGGAAAAGGCAGAATCCGTTGATGCTCCGCTTTACGTACTCAATGAGCATTTCTTTGTTCGGCAGACCACACCGCAATATACTTTTCGATATGAGTCGCGGCTACCGATGTTTCCGGCTGAACTGATATTGGACGGTCTCTCGTTGAAAATGCCGGGAAAGCACCAGATTTACAATGCGGCGGCGGCGGTTTCAGCATTCCTTCTCGCACAAAAGCACAAGGAACACAAAGAAGAATATAAACAACCTTTGTGTTATTCATGTCTTTCTAAAAAGAACAAAATCCGCACTGCACTTCAGAATGCATATTTACCGCTTCGTATCGAAATCATCCGCCGTAGCGAAGACTCGCCGACGTTCATATTCGATGGAGCACACAATCGTGCATCCATGCGGGGTCTGGTGAAAACGGCAACAGAGCTATTTCCGAATCATCGGCTTATCCTAATTTTCGGAACATCATTAGACAAAGACGTCGAAGGGATGTTTGCCGAAATTAACGGGCATTTTGATCATGTTTTTCTAACGCAGTCGTCCAGTTCGAGTCGTCGATTTCCGCCTCAGGAATTGCGTTCATTCTTTGCTCTGCCAGACAGCAGAGTTAGTATCGTAGAAAATTGTAAAGATGTTTGGGAGCGGTGTCGGCAAATGGCAAACAGCGGCGACGTGCTTTGTATAGCCGGTTCTCTGTTTCTTGCAGCCGAACTTCGAGAAAGTGTCAAAAATTGAGACCCGCATTAAAATAGCTCGCTACTATTCAGCTGTGTGCTTTTTTTCCGGCAATTTCGGTAGTTCTTTCGTAGAATAAATATAGAGTTGTTCTCTACCATCCATTTCGTGAATGTGGGGTGTGTCAAAAATTTGTGGGTATATTCAGCATTGCGCAAGCGAGCGGGCAAGTGAGAAAGCGAGCGGGGGGCGTTAGCCACCCGATGGAGAACCAACACGCTTCGCAACTCAACGGAGGGCATTTCCATAACTCCTTTTTTATTAACATGTTGTGTAAATTTGTCGAAAAAACACAAACGCGTCAGACTCAAATTTGTTTTAGTTCGACAAACTTTTTTGAGGCACATTCATGTGTGTTCGATGTCTATATTTACAGAGCTAAATGCCATTTTGCAAAAGTCCAGTTAAATGCTCCATTCCGTTCCGCTCGGTCGGTCTTCCAAAGTGACCCCCATTGCCGACAGGTCTTGGCGAATCTTGTCCGCCGTTGCAAAATCCTTGTTCTGCCGTGCCGACGAACGCAGGTCAATCAACAACGCCATCAATTTGCCGACCAGCACATTGTTAGCCGTGCCGCCTGCGGCACGCTCCGGCGGCAGTTCGAGGAAGAGACCTACTGTACCAGCGAGTTCTTTCAATAGAATGCCGCCATGTTTTAACGCGTCAATGGGATCGGTGTATTCGAGTTGCGTTTCGAGATTGTTGTCGTCAATGTATTTATTCAAGAACCGTAACAAATCAAACAAAACACCAATGGCACCGCCTGTATTGAAATCATCGTCCATCGCCTCAAGAAATTTTTCCTTGTAAGCAACGAGTTCACGTTCGTACTGAGGATAATCTCTTCGAATAGACCATGCTAAGTAATTGTCCTTCTCCCTGCTACCGTTGACGGGTTTCCATGGATAGATATCCATACCGGTAATCTTTCTAAAACGTTTGAAGAACCGATAAAACGCTTCAAGTCCCTTGGCGACTTCCTCGATTCGCTCCATACTGAAATCAATCGGTCGGCGGTAGTGCGTCGAAAGCAAAAAGAAACGAATCGTCTCCGGGGCGGTCTGCTTTAACATGTCGCTGAAAGCGTTGGAACCCTTCGATTTGCTGATCTTGCCGAGTTCCTGAGCGGAAGCAGACGGCAGACAGCAGACGGCAGCCGGCAGGAGAGAAGAGTCCGTAACCGACGGGTTCGGAATTTCGCTTGCGTCTGCTGCTGTCTGCTGTCTGCTGTTTGCCGTCTTGGTACTTCGTCCGCCTAACTTGCCGACTTCGCTGGACGCTTGCATCAACCCATTGTGCATCCAATAGTTGCACATCGGCTTGCCGTGCCGGGCTTCGCTTTGCGCCACCTCGTTTTCATGATGCGGAAAAACAAGATCGAGTCCGCCGCCGTGAATGTCGAATGTCTCCCCCAACAATTCCCGACTCATCGCCGAACACTCGATATGCCAGCCCGGTCGTCCACGTCCCCACGGCGAATCCCACGCTGGTTCATCCGCCGACTTCGCCGCTTTCCACAGGGCAAAGTCGAAAGGCGTATGTTTTTTATCGGCGGTGCTTCCGCCTTCGCCAGTCATAGAATCGAGCGACCGGTGTGAGAGTTTTCCGTACTCCGAAAATTTGCCGACATCGTAATAGACATCGCCTTCAGATTCGTAGGCGAATCCTTTGTCGATTAGGTCTTGCACAAAGCCGATAATGTCGCCGATGTGATCGGACACTTTCGGGAAAGCATCGACCGAGTCGAACACATCCATTGCTTTGAGATTGCTGAAATAATCGGCGGTCATTTCTTCGGCAATCGACTGCATCGACCGGTTCTGGTTCTTTGCCTCGGCAATGAGTTTGTCGTCGACGTCGGTAATGTTGATGATGAGTTTCACATCGTAGCCGCTGTACGTCAGATAGCGTTTGACGGCATCGAAGATGACGGGACCGACCATGTGTCCGATGTGCGAAGGCTTATAGACGGTAGGTCCGCAGAGGTATATGCCGACCTTTCCCGGCTGGACAGGCTTGAATTCTTCCTTCGTTTTCGTGAGGGTGTTGTAGATGCGTATCATGATAGGGTGCGTCCGTTCAGTTATCAGATTATTCTACCAAGATATTTTCCTTTTGGGGTAAGAGGGAGTATGTTGTTAGTTGCCCCCACTTGCGGGGTGTCCGTTGACAAGACTTGCGTCTGTCAACCTGTTTTACATTGTACTCGTCATAAGTCTCCTGTGTACAAAGGTTTAAGCCAAACAATTTTCATTTGCGGTCGAATTGAACTCATGATAAAAAGTGTCAATGACACTTATTTTTAAGAGAACCATGACCTACAA
>Ga0099364_10002629_pt1 | contig 28484 bp, 23 predicted proteins | sample TergutTh196P3_FD_73070 | JGI IMG/M metagenome (GOLD analysis project Ga0099364, IMG submission 73070) | Microcerotermes parvus P3 segment gut microbial communities from Pointe-Noire, Republic of the Congo - Th196 P3 | ecosystem: Host-associated > Arthropoda: Insects > Digestive system > Gut ... | reverse complement strand
TAAAAGTCCACACGTTTTGCCTTATTGATGGTATCCACAGCTTTTTGCAACTCGTCAATTTCTAGTACCGAAAGGGTATTCTCAATGGTCTGGATATGGTTCATACAGACATTTTTTGCAATGGATTCTACCGAATCCCCGGGTTTTACGTCTCTGTAAGTTATATCCTTAGTTTGATTAATTGCCAGATCCGTTGATAAAGCCCGTAGAAAATCTTTATAACCATTATATTTTGCCGATTTGCATAGGCGAACCACCGAAGAAACGCTGGTATTACAGGCTTTTGCCAACTCCTCAATAGACATATTAGGTATCTCTGAAGGGAAATTAATGATGAGAGCGGCGACTTGTTTTTCCATGGGAGAGAAGGTATCCATCGCTTCTTTCAAACGAACACAGCAGGGCAGCATATTTTTAACCTCTTACTGAGAGCCTAGCAAGTTTATAAGCCTTGAGGCAAGACTGTACATAGTCAATTAATAAAGTTAATTGACTATACTGGGGCTAATTTTTTCTTTTACAAATAGCGGGACTTCCACAGTTTTAAACCGCGATTTTTCGCCTGATACAATAACAACTTCTTTTTTAGCACAACCCAGGATCTTTGCCAAAAAGGACCTGAGTTCTTCATTTGCCTTATTTTCCTCCGGAGTAGCAGCAATACGGATTCTAATCCGACTGTTCCGGACCTCCTTAACTTCTGACTTGGAAGCTCCCGGCACTGCCAGCACATATAAACGGACAGCAGTATCAGTTAAAGAAAAAAACCCGGTCATTTTTTTACCAGATACGATGAATTAAAACAATGCATGACTAATCCTTTAATGCCAGACATTTGGAAATTTTTTCACGTAAAGCATTTGGATTGAATGGTTTTAATATATAACCGCTGCTCCCAAGGCTTATGGCTTCTTTTAAATTATCTTCTGATCTTTCCGCAGTTAAAAAGATCACCGGTGTTTCCTTATATTCAGGATATTCCCGAATTGTTTTTAAAAGATCAAAGCCGTTTACTTCGGGCATATTATAGTCTAAAAGAAATAAGTCTGGTCTTATACTCTTTAAAAGTTTTTTTAAATTCTCCGGTTTTTGCAGGGTATGTACTTTATATTTGTTATTTAATGCAAAATTAATTGCTCTTAAGATAGAAGGAGAATCATCAACGACTAGTATACTTAGCTGCTTACTGGTGTTTCTATCCCGATCTATGTGAAAATCGTCCTGATATTTATGGGATTCTATATTATAGGCAATACGGGAATGTAAATCCTGGGGTGAATATGGTTTAATTACATAATCAACAGCGCCAAGGGAAAACCCTTTAATAATGCTTTCTTCGTCGTATTTACCCGAAAGGAATATTACAGGTACTTCGGCAAAGCGTGCATCATCTTTTAATGTTTTAATAACTTCGTAACCATCTTTTCCCGGCATTTCAATATCCAACAGTATTAAATCCGGCTTTACCTTTTCAAGAAGCTCAAACATTTTTGAAGATGAATCAAGGGCGTAAACTGTATAATAATCTTTTAGAAACTGTTTTGTCCTTACAAGGCCGAACTCAGTATCATCTACTAAAAAAACTTTTTTTCGCTCATTTGCCATATATAACCCCTATGTTTTAAAACTACTCTCTGCGGAGAGCCTTTCTGCAATTACATCAAAATCAATCACATCAACATTCTTCCTAAGCCAGGCAGAAAGCTCATAATCAGACTCATATTCGTATTTTTCTATCTCTGCCATTAGAGCATCAACCCCATCCATATCGTAATCTTCGCAAAAACCATGCAGCTTTAACAGCAGTTCACTGTCAATCTTATCTTTCTTGGGTTTTGTAGTTTCGACATCAAACCCAGAAATCATATCCTCAATATCACGAATAAGTTTCTTTAAATTATCAATGAATTCAGGGTTCTCTTTTACTATAAAGCTTAAATCTTTCTCCTTGGCTGCTTCTTCCAGTTCACCCGCCTTATTGCCTATCTGTTCTGCAAAAATGTCCAGACTTGTTCCTTTAACACTGTGAGTAGCCCTTTGATACTCGATTAATTTATCATCGATTAACGTTTCTTCATTAAATGTTTCTTCATTGACATACTCCATTAAGGAAAGAATGGCGTTTACGCTGCTTGTATATGAGCGCAGAATTTTCAAATATAATTCTGTATCGTCCTCAAACTTTTCCAACCCCATAATTATATCAAGACCATTGATTTTTATATTTGCAAATGGTGTAGCAGCAGGCGAACTGTCTTCATTGCTGCTTGCAGTGCTGCGAGCAGCTTCAAGGACTTCCAGCGGCTGTTTATCGCGTATCATTTTGTTCAAAACAGAGTTCAACTGGCGTATGTCGATAGGTTTGGAAATAAAATCATTAAAACCGCTCTCTAAAAATATATCCGCTTGACCAACCACCGCATTTGCTGTCAATGCGACAATGGGCGATGAATACCCTAAATCGCGGATATGCTTTACTGTCTCTATTCCATCCATTCCCGGCATCATGTGATCCATAAACACAATGTCGTATTTATTGCCTTCTTTAATTTTATCAATGGCGGCATACCCGCTTATTACGGTTTCTATGCGAAGTTTATAAGGTTTAAGAAGACCTTCGGCAACAAAGAGATTTGCCTCAACATCGTCAACGACCAAAACTTTTCCGTAGGGCATAATATCGCGCTTAATCTGCCCTCTTTTCTTCTGCATCATATCGTTCATACGGAACTGTTGCAGACTTGCTGCCAGTTCCCCGCCCAGAATCTCTGAGTCTACCATCCCCTGGGGCAGACTCACCGAAAATAGTGTACCGGCACCTGGTGTGCTTTCCACATGAATTTTTCCGTCCATAAGATTTATCAAACGCTGTGTTATGGACAAACCAAGACCTGTACCTTCGATGGAACGCGAAGATGCTTCATCAAAGCGGGAGTATTCACTGAATAATTTTTCCACTTGCTCAGGCGTCATACCACGACCGGTATCCTGCACGCTTACAACAAGCATAACTCCATCGGCAAAAGGCTCACAGAACACTGACATCGTAACCTTTCCGGATTCGGTATATTTAAAAGCGTTACTTAATAAATTATTAAAAATTTGCTTTATACGAAGCTCATCGCCTATTAATTTTGCCGGGAGATTTTCATCTATTTTAATTATAAATTCTATGGGCTTATCGCCAATTCGCATTAAATTAAGATGTATGGAATCGTTAATCAGGCTAGCAATATAATATTGAGATGTTATTATATCCAGTTTCCCCGCTTCGATTTTAGAGAAGTCCAGTATATCATTTATGATACCCATGAGCATATCGCTGGAACCATATATTCTATTCAGCCCTTCCTCGACTTCCTCTGTAAGAGATTCGCTATGCATTAGGATTTCGGTTACACCCAAAATTGTATTCATTGGCGTGCGTATTTCGTGGCTCATGTTTGCAAGGAAAGAAGACTTGGATTTATTTGCGGCATTCGCAGCTTCTATCGCAATTTCAAGTTCGGCTGTCCGTTCTTTCACCAGGCTGTCAAGACGCTTTCCGGTATTACGGCTTCTTGCAAAAAGAATCGTCATAAGTAAAAGTACCATTGATGCCAGAGCAATGGCACCAATCAGCCAGGGGCGCTGGGCCTGTAAGAGCCGTGCCTGAAAATCAAAGGTCCTGCTTGCCCATTGGTATGATACGCTCCTTACATCGATAAGGTGAAGTGCCTTGTCTACAATAGAACATAAAACAGCCTGGTCTTTATGAAAACCGATGAATGATTCCGCCGAATATTCAAAAATAAGGTTAGACTTATACCCCGAAAGCTCATAATAATTTGTAAGGGTCAGAAGCTGGCTTTGGCTGGTTAACACCATATCGACATCGCCTCTGTTCAATGCCTCGAAAGTTGCATCGAAACTCTCATACTCGACTATATTCGTGTGTAAGGGGAACCATGAGTTAAGCATATCCGCATAAGCAGTTGCCCGCGGTACCCCTACCCTGACATTAAAAACTTCATTAATACTTACATTTGGGGTTTCTGATTTAGAAAGAAGCGCATAATTGTCAGTCATGGTCGGAGTTGACGGCCATAGAAAATTACCTAACCTCGCTTCTGATTGGAGAAGTTCAGTAATTAAATATGCTTCTCCATTTTCAAGCATTCCAAGCAAATCCGGCCAAATAGTATTCTCATCATTAACAAGCTCAAAACGCAGCCCGGTAAGTTCGATCAATTCGTCAAGTATATCAAAATATATGCCCTGCCATTGCCTGTCATGCGTATTATAAAAGCTAATAGGATAGTTGTAGAACTCTGCCGCATACGGAATTACAGGACTTCTAAGAAGGAATTCTCGTTCTTCATCGCTTAGTCTTAGATACAAGCGATGCTTGCTGTGTTGCTGCCTCCCAAGACTATACAAATTTGCAAGATATTCAGCTGCACCGTTTTCCAGAGCTTTTTGCACAACAGAGATGACAGGTAAAAACTGCGGATTTTGTGTCGACAGGGAAACAGGTAAACCGATAACCGGAATAAAATCGTTTGCTATCACATAATCGTAAATGTCAAAAATCATTTCCATGCTATTGTCAGCAAAGAAGGCATCCGCCTGTCCGCTGACAAGCACATCATAAGCATCCGAATAGCTGTCGACAAAGACTTTGTCAAAATTGTACTGTGTGAATCTATCGACATAGTCTATGGTAACCGAGCCGCGAAGAAACGCATAACGCGGGGTGCCGGAAGCAATAATATGATGTAAAGGCACGCTGTCCGCCATTCTAAGGTATTTTATAGATCGTCTGGCTATGGGATCGGTCATGAAGTAACTTTGACTTCGCTCAGCACTTGCGGTCAGCTCCCCGGTAAAATCTATTTTCTCGTTTTCTAGTCCTGATACAAGCTCGCTCCAATCATAGAGAGAGGGAACAAAAGGGATACCAAACAGCTCCGTCAACCATTCGCAAAACAGGGCTGTAAACCCGCGAATTTCACCATATTCCTCAAAAGCCTCAGTACTTGGGTTCATTCCGTACACGAAAAAATCTTTCTGTTTTTGCAATTCTTCAATTGCCCTTATTTCGTCTTCAGAAATGCCGGGAATTTCCATATAAGATATATTGCTCATTGATAAACCGGAAGGATTACCGTTGACTTCGGCCGAACTGCGGAAATTACCGCATCCAAAGAAAACAATAAGCAATAAGACAACTATATAAAGATATTTTTTCATGTCTTATCAATTTTTTCGAAATATGCCCCCTTAGTCAAGGCGGGTATAATTGGTGAATTTAGGTAAGATCCCTAATTCAGAATGTCCAAATTCAACGGTTTGCCAAGGCTTCGCAGTTGAGCAGCAGCCTTCTCCGCTTCATCCTCGGAAATATAGGCACCTTGGGCGCGGACAGGGAAGGGGGTATCGCTGCCGGAATAGAGCATGTGTTGGGCATACTGCGATTCCTGACGGCCCTGGCGTTCACATAAGACATATGTACTGCCGTCAAATTCCCCGGCGACGATCAATGACTTGATCCGTTCCCCGTCAAAGAGGCCTTTTTACTCACCGTTTATTGCGGCAAGGTAGTTGTTTTTCAAGTCCGCCATGTTTTCCTTCTGTTTTCTTTTTTATCTTTTCATACTATATTTAATATATGACCATTACGCAGACTGTAGAAATACCGGCCAGCCGCCAGATTACCATTGACGTGCCACGTGAAGTACCTGTAGGCCGAGTGAAAATTCATGCCTGAAAAGACAATAGAAATTCCCGTTCATATAATCAACCAGGTTATTAAGGTGTATGAAAAAGCTGAAACTCTTTCCAATGAACAAAATCGGGAACCTACAGACGAAGAGCTAGCCGAAAGCTTGGATTGGCCTGTAAAAAGGGTAGTTGCTGTTAAGAAAGTTGCCGCCGAAATAATGGCAAAAGCTGTCCCAAAAAATACAGAAAGCATACTGGATTTCTTCCGATCTTCCCTCTACACTCCTTTTCATCTTATATTTCAATAGTAATGAAATATATATTCCATTACTATTGAAATAGCAGGTAATATAGATTAAATTTATTATATGAAATTATCTGAAATATCGGAAATATGTTCTAGTCAAAAAGCTTTTTTAAATTCACAGGATCCTGGACTTGAGCGGTCTTTATTAATGCATTTACCGGATATAAAGACCCACGCCCTGGTTATAAGCGGGATACGGCGTTGCGGGAAAAGCACTTTACTGCGTCAGTTTGTAAAAAAACTTGAGAGAGAATTTATTTATCTAAATTTTGATGATCTTCGAATGGCGGATTTTACTAAAGCAGATTACAGTCTATTAGACAAAGTAATTAAAGATTCTCATGTTTCAGTTCTTTTTTTTGACGAAATTCAATCTGCCGGGCATTGGGAACTGTATGTCCGGCAAAAACTGGAAGAAGGTTTTCAACTTCTTATTACAGGTTCAAATGCCTCCCTTTTAAGCCGAGAACTGGGGACTCACCTTACAGGAAGACACATCTCAAAAGAGCTCTTTCCCTTTTCATATCAGGAATTTTGTAATTTCAAAAATTATAGCACCGGACATGACTCACTTTACAATTATCTTGAAAATGGAGGTTTTCCGGAATATTTAAAAACCGGAAATATAGAAATTTTAACACAACTACAAACTGACATTTTGTATCGTGACATAGCGGTTCGCTACAATATACGTGATGCAGCATCTCTTAGGCGGTTATTTTTGTTCATAATATCTAATCCCAGTCAAAAGATAACTCCAAGTAAGCTGACTGCTGTTACGGGAGTTAAGTCAGCGACAACAGTATTAGAATATTTTTCTTATTTTGAAGCGGCTTATCTTATTCATTTGGTACCATGTTTTGCCTGGTCAATTAAAGCACAGAGCCTTGCCCCAAAAAAAATATACATCGCAGATCCAGGAATTATTAAAACCGGTTCAATATCTTTTTCAGAAAATAACGGTGCCCGGCTGGAAAATTTTGTGTTTTGTACTTTACGTAATAAAACTACTGATATTTATTATTTTTCAGGTAAAAATGACGTTGAATGTGATTTTATCATCAACCCCCATGACCAGATACAATGCATTCAAGTTTGTTGGGAACTGACAACTGATAACCAGGATCGGGAAATAAAAGGTCTATTGGATGCTTTAGATTTTTTTAATCAAAATAATGGAGTTATTTTGACTTATAATACGGAAGACATTATCTTAACCGCTGGGAAAAAGATCGAAGTTATTCCAGCATGGAAATGGGCTTAATCCATGATCCTTCCATATCTTTTTCCTTGAAAACTGGTATTATATTTCAGACTCAATAATCATCTATAAAATGAGATCTATAATACGAATTTTTTGCTTTTCCTATTGCCGTAATTTATTAAATTTGTTATTTTATAGATGAACCTTCATCCCTGAGGTTCAAATCTCTCCAAGAGGGAGAAAAACACATATCACATTATACTGAGGAGACAAGTATATGGCAAAACAGTTGTTGTTCAACGAGGAAGCCCGTCGCAAGCTACTTTCTGGGGTAGAGCAGATATCCCGGGCTGTCAAGGTTACCCTTGGTCCCAAAGGGCGGAATGTCCTTCTGGACAAGAAATTCGGCGCCCCTACTGTAACAAAAGATGGGGTTTCAGTGGCAAAGGAAGTTGAACTTGCAGACCCTTACGAGAACATGGGAGCCCAGCTCCTCAAAGAAGTAGCCACCAAAACCAACGATGTGGCCGGCGATGGCACTACTACTGCCACAGTTCTTGCTTATTCTATGGTAAAAGAAGGGCTAAAATCTGTAGCTGCAGGTATCGCTCCCATGGAACTCAAGCGTGGAATCGATAAAGCGGTGGATATTTCAGTAGAAGAAATCAAAAAGAGCTCCAAAGAGATCAAAGATAAAGAAGAAATTTCCCATGTTGCTTCGGTTTCTGCCAATAATGATAAAGAAATTGGCAATACCATAGCCGATGCCATGGAAAAAGTCGGAAAAGACGGGGTTATAACCGTGGAAGAATCCAAAACCATGGACACAACCATCGAATTTGTAGAAGGTATGCAGTTCGACAGAGGCTATATTTCCGCATACTTCGTCACTGACAGGGACACCATGACCTGTGTCTACGAAGATATCTATGTTCTTATCCACGATAAGAAGGTCTCCAGCATGAAGGACATGCTGCCCTTACTGGAAAAAGTAGCCCAGAGCGGCAAACCCCTGCTCATCATAGCTGAAGACGTGGACGGAGAAGCACTTTCCACCTTAGTCGTAAACAGCCTCCGTGGGACCTTGCGTACCTGTGCGGTAAAAGCCCCTGGTTTCGGCGATCGACGCAAAGCCATGCTGGAAGATATTGCCATTCTTACCGGTGGTGAAGTTATCTCCGATGAATTGGGACTAAAGCTCGAAAACACTGAACTTTCCCAGCTCGGCAAAGCCAAAACCATTAAAATCGATAAGGATAATACGACCATTATCAACGGTGCAGGCAAGCAAAAAGATATCCAGGACCGGATCGCCCAGATCAAGGCCCAGGTTGAAGACACAACTTCAGATTATGACCGTGAAAAACTCCAAGAAAGACTCGCCAAATTGGCCGGCGGTGTTGCGGTGATCAATGTTGGCGCTGCTACAGAAGTAGAGCTTAAAGAAAAGAAGCACCGGGTTGAAGACGCCCTTTCGGCCACCCGTGCTGCCATTGAAGAAGGCATAGTAAGCGGCGGCGCCATTGCCCTTATCCAGGCTGCATTATCGCTGGATCAGGCTGATATGTCCGGCCTTAGCGATGATGAAAAAGTAGGCTTTAAGATTGTTAAACGTGCCCTGGAAGAGCCCCTGCGCCAGATTGCAGAAAATGCAGGTCTTGACGGTGCAGTAATTGCTGAAAAAGCCAGATCTTCCAAGAAAGGCGTGGGTTTTGACGCAGCCAAGATGGAATGGGTAGATATGATAAAAGCCGGTATTATAGACCCGGCTAAAGTTACCCGTTTTGCTCTGCAGCACGCAGCTTCCATAGCCAGCTTACTCCTTACAACCGAATCCGCCCTTACAGATATTCCTGAGAAGAAAGATCCGCCTCCAATGCCCGGCGGCGGTGGAATGGGGGGTATGGGGGGTATGGATTATTAAGAATTGCGAAGCAATTCTTAATAATCCTTGGGAGTTTGCGCGTAGCGCTAACCTTTATATTGTGCGGCTGTATAGCCGCACCTTTATATCGGAAATGAAACGAAGTTTCATTAAAACTCCATGGATTATTAAAACTCGGATTTATTTTTACAATTGTATAAGCCGTCTGGGTTTCTCCGGGCGGCTTTTTTTCTTTACCGTAATTCAAGGGCGTCTATGACGAGAATACTTGAGTAAATATCATCCCCTACATCAGTAATGGAAAAAACAATGTATGCTGGAGTTCCAACATTGATATTTTCTATAGAGAAACGTTGCCAGCCGATATGACCAGCATAAAAATCTCCGGTATCAGGCATTCCCGGATAACCGATAAATTGTTCATTTTCAAAAGCTATTATGTTTACGCTGGTTATAATCTCATTGTGAACGCCTAAAGGTCCATGTATGGTAATCATTGCCGTATCATCATACCTTGAACCCACATATTCATTAAATTCTGCAGAAATAAAATCATAATAAAAAGTGAGCGAAGAAAAAGGTTCCATGATGGGCCCCAATTGAACCTGGCTCGTAGTATTGCCTATAGCAATTCCTGTACTGGATACTATCCGTGTACCGGTGGAAACAGCGGCATAATGATTGCTTTCAAAGGGAATTAAAGGCCCTCTGGTCGTAGAAATTGCGCCGTCACCTAAAAAAACTACCCCCTCATCGCCTGCTTCAAAACCAAGATTGTCTCTGTTGAAAACCGTTTGCAGGCCGCGTTCGGCAATATATGCAAGGTAATGATCTTCTGTCATTGTATTCCCGCTGCTATCCTGTAGTTCCCGCCTTATGGTAGCGGTGATTTGTGCGCCTTCCGGCAGGGGATTAGCCGGAATGAACGTAAGAACTGCAAAGCCATCGGCTCCTTCATTGATGACTATTGTTCCGTTGACAGGAATTCCATCAGCAGTAATGACGATATTTCCTTCAAGTGAGTCAAGGTAAAGTAATTCATTAAAGAAAAAGACCATAGGCGAGTCTGCTTGATATGTATTGTCAGTGGAAGCCGCATTTATAAACGAAGGAATGGTTTGTATTATGGTCAAAGGTTCAGTGTTATCAGAAGGAATTATTTGAGTGACAGCACCGCTGTTTACAATAATCGAGAAACTGGACATTGCTGAATGTTCTCTTATCCAGACTTGAGGAAAACCAGCCGCATGGAGTTTTTGCACAATTAAAGGAACATTATTTGATTCAACACCGGTTATTACCACCCGGGTAACTTCCCTATAATTTTCATAAGAAGGGTTAAAACCTGCATTACGCGCCCTATTAAATGCATTTTCCGCATTAGCAGTATGCCTGAATGCACCTACCTGTATAGTAAAAAGTGGAATTGCAAGCTGCTCTGCCTTAGTCCAGCTTACCCAAGGATCAGAAAAACCAAGACTGCGCACCCTATTCAACAAGGCAGGGAGCTGTTCTGCGCTAATACCGGTTAACCGCACCCTGGTTAGACCTGGAATGCTTTCTGTAACAGGATTTAGGCCCGCGTTCCGCATACGGCTTACAGCTGCTTGAGCATTGGCGCTTTCCCTGAATGCTCCTACCTGGATCTGATAAAACCCGTCTGTCTGCGCAAAGCAGAAAACCGAAAGAAACAGTAAGATTCCGGCAATTATAGTTTTCAAAATTACAGCTCCTTTAAACTAGTGTAATCGGGCCTTTGACGGGCCTTATATAACAAGTATATAATATCTCCAAGAAGGAGAAATAGCAATGATTGAAGGAACCAGTGCAAGAAGTGCCGGAGGGAAACTAAAGTTTGGGATGGTTGGAGGAGGCAGAGGCGCATTTATAGGGGATGTGCATCGTAAGGCTATTTCCATGGACAGCCTGGCTATTCTTGAAGCAGGTTGCTTTTCCCGGGATTGGGAGAATAACCAAGCTTCAGGTGCAGATTTAGGCCTTCTACCAGAACGTGTTTATAAAACATTTGAGGAAATGGCTGAAAAAGAAGCGGCAAGGGATGATGGCATCGATTTTGTGGTTATTTCAATTCCTAATGTAGGCCATTATGCAGCGGTTAAAGCCTTTCTTGAGCAGGGAATCCCCGTAGTCTGTGACAAGCCTTTCACCGTTGAAGAGTGGCAGGCTAAGGAACTAGCCGATCTGGCTAAGAAAAAAGGTCTCCTTCTGGCCCTAACCTTTACCTATACAGGGTATCCTGTGATAAAACATGCCCGTCAGTTGGTACGCCAGGGAGAGTTAGGGAAGATCATTTACATCAATGCTGAGTATCCACAGGAATGGCTGCTGGTACCCGCAGAAAAACAAGGGAGTAAGCAGGCTGAATGGCGGACAGACCCGGCAAGGGCGGGAAAATCCAACAGCGTCGGAGACTTGGGATCGCATATTGATAATATGACTTCTTATATAACAGGCTTAAGAATTAAAAGTCTCTGTGCCAGACTTGATAAGATTGGTGAAGGCAGGGTTCTGGATGATAACGCCACTATCATGCTGGAATTTGATAATGGAGCTAAAGGGGTTTATTGGACCAGCCAAGTAGCCACAGGTTATGATAATGCTTTTAAATTCCGTATATTTGGAACCAAGGGGGCTATACTTTGGGATCAGGAATCACCCAATTACCTGGAGTTAAGGCGTTTTGGTCAACCAAATTCCATACTTTCCCGTGGAAGAGATCCCTTTTATCCCCACGCTCAATCTTTTTCGCGAATCCCATCGGGTCATCCGGAAGGTTACTTCGAGGCACTGGCCAATATATATAAAGTATATACAGCGGCTTTAATCAAACAGAAAGCTGGGGAGAAACTAACAGAGGAAGATTTAGATTTCCCGGATGCCCAAATGGGTCTTGACGGGGTTCGTTTTATTGGTAAATGTGTAGAAAGCTCTGATAAGGGTGCGGTTTGGATAGAATTCTAGGAGGCAAATATGGCAAGGAAAGTTACATTATTTACAGGACAATGGGCCGATCTGCCCTTTGAGACCTTATGCGCGAAAGTTAAATCCTTTGGCTACGACGGTGTGGAAATAGCTTGCTGGGGTGATCACATGGATTCTGTCCAGGGTACTCAAAGCGAGGCCTATATTGAAAAACGCAAGGCAATCCTTGCAAAAAACGGTCTTAGCTGCTGGGCTATCAGCGGGCATCTTCCAGGCCAATGTGTGGGAGATTTATGGGATCCCCGGCTGGATGGTTTTGCTCCCATGTTATGTGCGGGAAAGCCGGATAAGATCCGTGAATGGGCCATTGATGAAATGAAACGCATTGCCAATACAGCAAAAAATCTGGGTGTTAAAATTGTAACCGGCTTTATCGGAAGCCCTATTTGGAGATACTGGTACTCCTTTCCCCAGACTACAGAGAAAATGGTTGATGATGCTTTTAAGGAAATAGTCCGGCTCTGGAATCCCATTTTCGATGAGTATGATAAATGCGGGGTCAAATTTGCCCTGGAAGTTCACCCGACGGAACTGGCTTTTGATTATTATTCCGCAGAACGACTTTTAAAAGAATTTAATTATCGCCCTACCCTGGGCTTTAACTTCGATCCTTCTCACCTTTTGTGGCAGGGAGTAACCCCTCATCTTTTCCTTAGAGATTTTAAGGACCGGATCTACCATGTACACATGAAAGATGTGGCGGTAACTTTGGATGGAAAAGCCGGGATCCTGGGTTCCCATATCAGTTTTGGAGATACAAGGCGGGGTTGGAACTTCCGTTCCCTGGGCCATGGGAATGTGGACTTTGAAAACATCATCCGTGAACTAAATGCCATGGATTATCAGGGACCCTTATCGGTAGAATGGGAGGATTCCGGGATGGATCGGGAGTTCGGTGCTAAAGAGGCCTGCGAATTTGTACGTAAAATTGATTTTGCGCCGTCTAAAGTGGCCTTTGACGATGCCCTTAAAAAAGAATGAGTACTAAAGTTATCGATCTTCACTGCGATTCTGTCTTTTCTTTAATTGCCGGAAAGGATCTACGCCAACCAGTTCAGGATGTCCATGTGGATCTTCCCCGGCTAAGGGCGGGTAATGTAGGGCTCCAGGTTTTTGCCGCTTATGTCCCCCCCAATACAGCAGAAGATCAGGCTTTTGCTTATACCATTGAAAGGCTTAATGCCATAGATGCCTTTGCATTGTCAGACGATTTTTTAGCCCCTGTGGAAAACGCTTTAGAATTGCAGGCTATCCTTGATACAGATAAAGTAGGGATCATGGCGGCTGTGGAAAATGGACTGGCCATTGAGAATTCCCTGGAAAAATTAGAGGCACTACGCCGCTGTAAAGTCAGGATTTTAACTTTGGTTCATTCTGAGCATTTAAACTGGGTAACTTCCTGTACAGGAACAGGGAATACCCAGGATGGCCTTAGCAGTTTTGGGGAGCAGGTAATAGACGCCATGAACGATCTTAGGATAATTCCAGATATTTCCCATTCTTCAGAAAAAGCTTTTTGGGATGTTCTTAAACGATCAAAAAAACCTATTATTGCTTCCCATTCCTGTGCCTGGCACTTTTGCGGAGCGGCCAGAAATCTAAAAGACGATCAATTAAAGGCATTGGGAGATTCCGGAGGGCTTGCAGCTGTAAACTTTTTTAATGCCTTCTTAAGTGAAGATTTTCGTTTGCAGTATACATCGGCAAAGGAAAAGAGCATCGAGAAGCCGGAAACTACCTGTTCAACGGTAAAACAGTCGATCATTGCAGATCATATTGAATATATGTTAAATTTAGCTGGAGAAGACTGTATAGCATTAGGCTCGGATTTTGACGGCATCTCCGCTGCCCCGGAAGGTGTCACAGGGAGCGATTTTTATCCAACTCTGGAAACAGAACTAAGGGCCAGAGGTTATTCTGATAAACGGATAAAAAAAATTTTTTATGCTAATTTTCACAGGATTCTTGAAGAATGGGATAAATAAAAGTTTAAAAACTTAAGTTTACCGAAATTTTACTCTTTGTTTATATTAGGTTTACCCTCTTCATTCTCAATTAAGTATGTACCTATTAATTGCTTATGTTGCAATTTTTTTATAGAATTGATACTTTTCTATATTGGCATAGAAAAAAATTGGCATAGAAAAAACGTAACAAATCGCGCAGTATGCGGGTTTATCTAATACGAGGCGGCTTGATGATTCGGTGTAGATCACGTTTATCCATGTCCGCAGGAGGAGTCGTTTCATGATCCATAGGCATATAATTGGCCTTGTTCTTTTATTTTTAATCTGTACCCAGGGTATTTTCAGTCAGGAACCAGAGGTCTTAAGTCTTAGTCCCCAGGATGCAGTAGATCTGGCGGTAAGGAATAATCTAAGTTTGGAAAGTGCCAGGATAAGCCTGGATACCAGAAGACGGAAAAATGAACTGGTTTGGAATCAGTTTTTACCATCGGTAACTGCTTCAGGAACTCTGATGCGGCCTAACCAGGGAACTACCGTCCCTGGAATGAATATTCCGGGCGTTATTACCACTCCTACTACAACCTATGCCCCCACATGGAGTATGGTGGGAAATTTTTCAGCCTCCCTTAATTTAAGTTTTGCTTTAATCACAGCAATAGAAACCGTCAAATTGGACTACCAGGCAGGTTTAATAAACCTGGAAAAAGCCAGGCTCCAAATGGAACGGGATGTGCGGAAGATGTATAACCAAATCCTGTTGTTAGAGGAAAATGTCGTACTACTAAGGAATAGTTATACCAATGCTGAACGTCAAGCGGCTATGGCACAGGCGAACTTCCAAGCCGGCCTTGCCCCTAGATTAAGCTGGCTTCAGGCTCAAGTAGCGGTAGAAAACCTGAAACCTACTATAAACGAATTGGAAAACAGTCTAAAAACACTTTATGCCAGCTTTGCTATGAGCCTGGGATTATCCTTTGATACTGTTTTTATACTGGAGCCTCTTACGGAAGAAGATTTTAGCGTTCCTCTGGATTTGGCTGAGCTAATTTCAAAAGCGGCATCAGGAAGACCTGATATTTTGGAATTACAGAGAAATATTGCAGTCTTACAAAGTACCCGAAAAGCTATGGCTCAACAACTATATACCCCTTATCTTAATTTTTCCTGGTCATACCAGCCATCCTTATCAGATGCTTTTAATAATAGCTGGGCAAGCGGGGACAACTGGACGGACAGGGGCAGTTTTTCAATTACCCTGGGAATTAACTTAAATGGTCTTTTTCCTTTTACTACCCAGGGGCAGGGGCTTAAAGACATGGATAACAATATTAGTGCCCTTACTATAGGTTTAACCCAGGCGATTCAGGGTACAGAACTGGAAATATTCAATAAAGTTAACTCCCTTGAAAACATACAAACATCCAAAGAAGTCCAGCGTGCGGCAGTTGAACTTGCGGAACTGACTTACAATCTGACAGAAGAAGCTTACAGGGCAGGGCTTCAGGATTTTCAGACCGTACAAAGTTCAGCTTTGGCATTGCAACAGGCCAGGCTGCAGCTTCTAACTCAGGACTTTAATTACCTTAACGATCTAATTGATTTGGAATACGCCGTAGGCATTCCTTTTGGGACTTTAAGTACTCGATAACTAAAAGTCCATAATATTTTAGGAGAAATGATGATAACTATAATATGTAAACGATCCCTGCTTTTCATTTTACTATTGATACTGACTTTTACTTTTTTAGGTTGTGAGCGTATCCAGCAAGCATATGGCAGATCCGGAGGTACGGCTGCCGGTCCTCCACCGGTTCCAATTTTTGCAGTTAATACCATGACTACCACTCATAGCTCTATCAGTGATTATCTTGCTTTCTCCGGTGATATTATAGCTGCTTCTACAGTAGATGCTTTTTCTGATGCTGCCGGTAGAGTAAGCAGAATCACCGTATCAGTAGGGAGCCGAGTTAACCGAGGGGATATAATTGCAGAAGTTGATCCTTCAAGACCAGGGATGGAATTTGTACCTAGTCCAGTAAGAGCTCCGGTAGCCGGAACTATCGTGGCCCTCCCGGCTCAATTAGGAATGACTGTTAGCCAAGCTGTACCTCTGGCCCGCATTTCAGGGGGAGGCGGACTTGAAATTCGTCTTTTTGTGGCAGAACGATTTATTTCCCGCATCAGCCTGGGGCAAAATTGCCAAATAACTTTGGACGCCTGGCCTGGTGAAATTTTTGGAGGCCGGATAACAGAATTAAGTCCGGTGGTTGATCCTTCTTCCAGAACTATGGAAATACGAATCACTTTAATTGATCCCAGTTCCAGGCTAAGAGCAGGAATGTTTGCCAGGGTTAGGATAATTACTGAACAAAAAGATAATATTGTAATAATCCCGGCTTCTGCTCTGGTTCAGCGTTTTGGCGAAGAGTATGTATTTGTTGCCCAAGCCGATCCGGAAATTGTCGGAGCTTATAGGGCTCAAAGACGGAATGTGGTTCCAGGGATTGTAATAGACGGTGTAATGGAAGTACAACAGGGATTATATCCTGGCGAAGATGTTGTTGTCCGGGGGCAAGGCCTTCTTGATGACGGAACCAGGATCAATATCGTAGATCGCGTCCCTTCGTTTAATTAGGAGAATTCATGAGTTTTGCTAAAACTGTTGTTGGCAGGCCGACAACAATATTTATTATTTTTGTGCTGTTGATCATGCTGGGGGTCTTTGCTTTTGTTAATCTTTCGATTGATCTTATGCCGGAAATCAACCCGCCTTACCTGGTAGTAATAACAAGTTATCCCGGGGCAAGCCCGGAGGAAGTGGAACGATCAATATCCAGGGTTCTGGAGGCGGCTCTTTCCAGTGTTTCTGGCCTTGAAAATATTACTTCCACCTCCAGCCAAAACTCCGGAATGGTTATAATGGAGTTTACATACGGGATAGACCTCGTGGATGCAACGAACCAGGTCAGGGATGCTTTGGACAGGATTAGGAACTTCCTCCCTTCCGGCGCCCAAAGTCCTATGATCTTCAGGTTTGACCCATCAATGATTCCAATTATGGGCTTGATGATCACAGGGAACCGTTCTGCAGAAGAACTGCGGGATATCGCAGAAAACAGCATAGTTCCCAGGATCGAGCAAACACCAGGGGTAGCGACTGCTTCTGTAAGCGGCGGCCGGGAGAGTGTGGTCAGAGTTGAAGTACCCCAATCCAGACTTCAAGCTTATGGACTTACAATAACAAACCTACAGCAAATGCTGGCTTCCCAGAACATGCAGGTCTCTGCGGGAAGCATAGTAGAAGACGGCCTTTCTTATATCCTAACAACCATGGGAGAATATTCAAGCCTCGATGAGATCAGGAATACAGTAATTTCTTATAGAGGCGGGGGTGTACAGGGAGGCCAGGTTGAATTACCCAGGCAGATATTCTTAAGGGATATTGCCGACGTTTATATGGGTTACAGGACAGAAAGCAGCATGGTCTTAGTGAACGGGCAGCCGGCAGTTCAGCTCCAGGTACAAAAGCAAAGCGGTGCGAATTCTGTCCAGACTGCCAGAGACTTAAGAGCCAGGCTGGATCAAATTTCCCGGGAACTTCCACAAGACATTAGAATAACTGAACTTTACAACACTACTGATCAAATAGAAAATTCCATTAACCAGGTAAGTTCCACCGCTATTTCCGGCGGGATCTTGGCCATTCTGGTAGTTTTTCTCTTTATGCGTTCCATCAAACCTACCTTGATTATTGGTGTCAGTATCCCTGTGTCCATAATAGTTACCCTAATGCTGATGTACTTCTCCAATCTTACCTTAAACTTGATGACCCTGGCCGGCCTTGTTCTGGGGGTCGGTATGCTTGTAGACAATTCCATTGTAATCCTTGAAAACATATACCATTACCGGGAAAGGGGAGCAAAGCTAAAAACCGCATCGGTAATCGGGACCCACGAAATGGTTATAGCCATTGTGGCTTCCACGGCTACCAGTATTTTCGTATTTGCCCCCATGGTCATGTTCCAGGGAATTTTAGGTATGGCCGGAGAAATGTTCGCAGGCCTTGCCTTTACAGTGGTAATATCTCTGACTACTTCATTAGTTGTTGCTCTCTTTCTGGTACCTGTACTGTCAAGCCATTTTTTCCCCCTGGTTACAAGAAAGCAAAGGCCCCTTAGGGTAAAGGCACTTGTCTCCGTTGACAAAGGCTTTGAAAAATTTTTCTTTAACCTGGATAATTTATACCGCAAAGCTGTAAACTGGGTGCTGCACCATAAAGCCATTACTATTACTACCATGGCTTTACTTTTTCTGGGAAGCCTTTTTATGATTCCGGTGGTGGGATGGGTTTTTATGCCCCCCCAGGAATCGGATAATGTGAGTATCAACGTTACTCTACCTGTGGGAAGCCCGCTTATTGAAACCGAAGCTGTTCTACGGCAGATTCAAGACATAGTAATACGGGACATACCTCCGGAAGCCTATGAGCGGCTTACCCTTACTGCAGGCGGCGGCGGTATGATGGGAATGGGAGGCGGCTCCACTAATACAGGCAGCTTGAGGATCAACCTACCGAATTTTGACAGCCGTATTATGAGTGCCGATGAGATCAGGGCAATAGTGAGGGGCTACGCTAACGAATTTCCTGGGGTAGCCTTGCGTGTAGGCGGAGGCGGCGGCATGGGCGGCTTTTTCGGAGGCAGCGCCGTTGAAATAAAACTGCGTACCGATGACCTTGAAAAAGGCAAAGCTATGGCCGAAGAAATCGCGGAATTACTTAGAGAACGGATTCCGGAAATTACCGAACCTCAGGTAGATCTGCGGGACGGCCTCCCCCAAATCGAGGTTGTATTGGACAGGGACCGTATCTATGCCTTGGGCCTAAACACCATTACTATTGGTAATGAAATAAAAGCTGCTGTTGACGGCGTTAATGCTACCCGTTATCAATATGCAGGCAATACCTACGATGTGGTACTTATTCTGGCAGAGGCAGACCGGAGCACAAGACCAGCTCTGGACAGGATCTTTGTGAATAGCCCCATGGCGGGCATGCAGCCATTGTCAAATTTCGCTTCCTATAGAGTAGGGACAGGCCCTATCTCCATTAACCGGGAGAATCAAAGCCGTGTAATCCGAGTGACTGCAGGAGCGTTACCTGGAACTACCATGAATATTCTTGAGGCAAGGGTAAGGGATCTTATTACATCAGAAATCCCATATGATGACGATGTTATTATCGAAATCGGCGGTGAAAATGCGGAAATGGTGGAGATGATGACAAACTTCGCCCTTATAATGGTAGTAGCAATTGCATTGGTTTTTGGGATTATGGCCAGCCTCTTTGAGTCTTTTAGAGACCCTTTTATCATTATCTTTACTATTCCCCTTTCGGCAATCGGTATCGTTGCAATTTATATATTGACCGGAGATACCTTTAATGCATTATCTCTTGTAGGGCTAATGGTATCCACAGGGATAATTGTTAACAACGGTATAATCCTGATCGATTATACAAACCTACTACGTAAACGGGGGCTCCCCCTTCATGAAGCCTGTGTGGAAGCCGCTGGGAACCGTTTGCGGCCCATATTAATGACAACAATTACCACCGTAGTAGGCCTTATCCCCATGGCCTTTTTCCCCGGTGAAGGATCAGAAATGGTAGCTCCCATAGGTAAAACTGTTATGGGCGGACTTTCATTTGGAACCTTAATGACTCTGTTGCTTATGCCTGCGGTATATTTTGTGGTAAACCGCCGTTCCGATGAGCGGGCAGCCAGAGCAGAAGCCAGAAGGGAGCGTATAGCAGCAGGACTATCACGGCGAGATTTGAGGAATCAGACTCAGGAAATCCGGGAAATTCCGGTTGATGTTCATGAAACTGAACAAGAACAACCCCATGAGGAAGTCTTATGATACGAGTTGAAATAATAGCCAACCGTTCGGTGGAAGAAAATATTCTTGAAGCTTTAAAGATGGAAAGTGTCGGGAAATACTATACTAAGTACCCTAATATACACGGAGTCGGTTCTTCCGGGCCCCGTATGGGAGACCCTATTTGGCCGGAAGAGAATTTTGCCTTGGTCATCTGGTGCGAGGAAACAGAGGCCCAGGGCATTGGGCGCGCGGTAGCCTCAGTTAAAGAACACTTCCCGGATGAAGGGATCAAGATCTTCGGGTTACCCTAAGGGAAACTAGCCTTTTAATCCACCCTGGGCAACACCGGTCAGAATCTTTTTACGGGTAAACAGGAAAAGAACTATTATTGGAAGTACCACGATAGTGGCGCCGGCCATCAGCCTTTCGTAGCGTACGCCACCTTCTGTAATAAAGGCATAAAGGCCAAAAGGCAGTGTCCGGTTACTTGTGGTATTGATTATTAAAAGGGGCCAGATAAAAGCGTTCCAGGATGTGATGGCGTTTAACAACATGATGGCAGCAAGAGTAGGAAGTGACATGGGAACCATTACCCGCCATAAATACATCCAGTTACTTGCTCCATCTACCCTGGCTGAATTATAAAGGCTGTCCGGTATATACAAAAAAGCATTACGAAGTATGTAAGTATAAAAAATACTGGTAGTGAATGGTATAATCAAAGCCGGAATGGTGTCGTGCAAACGCAGCCGAACAATGGTGCTGTAATTTGTAATTAAAAGCATTTCAAAAGGGATCATCATTAAAGCCAGGAGCAGAGCAAAGAAAATATCGCGCCCCGGAAAGTTAAGGCGGGAAAAAGCAAAAGCCGCCATTATAGTAGTAAAGCCTGTTAATGCGACGCAGGAAATGGTTACAATTACAGAATTGATAAAGTATCTTCCAAAAGGCGCAGTTTCAAAAGCGTAACGGTAATTTTCCAGATTAAAATTGGAAGGCAGGAAAGTAGGCGGAGTTGTAGCTACCTCTGCAAAAGTCTTTAAAGATGAAAGAATCATCCAGACAAAAGGGAAAAAAGCCATAAGAGCGCCAAGGGTTAAGATAAAATAAATTAACGTTTTTTTCATACTAACCTTAATATTAGAAATGCTTCCATTTACGTTGGATAAAAAGTTGTATCATGGTAAAAGCAAATACAATTAAAAATAATATTACCGCCGAAGCTGCAGCTGGACCCAGCCTCCATTTTAAATAAAACATATCGTAAAGGTAATAAACGACAGTATATAAAGAGAACCCCGGGCCGGGCATGCCGTTAAAAAGCGGAAACAGCTCCATAAAAACCTTGGATGTGGAAATAACGTTAATAATTAATACAAGTCCAATTGTAGGAGAAAGCAGCGGCAGGGTGATACGGTAAAAGATAAGCCAGGAAGGCGCTCCATCTACTTTGGCAGCTATATTGTATTGGGGATTTACGCTCTGTAAACCTGATAAAACTAAAATGATGGTAAAAGGCAGTATGCTCCATATCCCGAAAATTACTATTGATGTGAGTGCATAGTTAGGGTCATTAAGCCAGTTTATGGCCCTAACGCCAAAGAGTGATAATAAAAAGTTAAACAAACCAAAATCAAAATTATAAAACCATTTCCACACCAGCCCCACTGCAGTGACGCTGGTTACCATAGGCATGAAAAAGGCGGTTTGAAAAAGCCCTGTAAACCTTAATTTTTGGTTCAATAAAACGGCAAAGAATATGGAAAGGGCTGTTGATATGGGAACAGTGAAAAGGACATAAAGGCCTGTATTTCTAAGAGCAGAGATAAAATCCCTGTCAGTAAAAATAAACCTATAATTTTCAAAACCTAAACCGGTACTGGTACCTGATAAAACCCTATAATTTTCTCTAAAAGAAATTATTATTACATTAACAAAAGGATAAACGGTAAAAATAAAAAGCCCGATCAAAAACGGCATTAAAAATAAAAGCGGTTCAATTCGTTTCCCAGGAGATACTTTCATGAATACCTCTCCCCGGTTTCAGCATCGAATAAAAATAAACCTTTATTTTTAAAATAGAGATGGGCTTTTTTATTAGGTTCCAAATTAACATCATCAGCCACAAAGACACGGAACCTGGTTTTACCCAATGTCATAAGGGCCAAATTATCTTTACCAGCGGTATAGACCTCTTCCACATTGGCCGTAAAATGCGCTACTTCTTGGGATTTGGCAATCAAAACACTCTCCGCACGGAAGGCAAGAACCAAGCCGCGCTGCTTTAGCTGCGCACGTTGCTTTAGCTGCGAACGATTTAACAAAGCCTTTACCGTATCAGGCAGTTTAATTTCCTCGTTTTCACAACGAAAGACACCATCGGTATAAAATCCCTGTAATTGATTTATTGATGGCACACCGATAAAACCAGCGGTAAAAAGATTAGCAGGTTCATCGTATAGATCTCGGGGACTTGCATATTGCTGGATTTCGCCTTCTTTAAGTAGTGCAATCTTGTCGGAAATACTGGCGCTCTCTTCCTGGTCGTGGGTAACAAAAATAGTCGTTATATTTGTTTCCTTTTGAACACGGCGGATTTCCTCCCGCATTTCAAGGCGGAGCCGGGCATCAAGGTTTGATAAGGGTTCATCCAATAAAAGTATACCCGGCTTTTTCGATAAAGCCCTGGCTATAGCCACACGTTGCTGCTGCCCGCCGGAGAGCTGCCCGGGTTTACGGTTCAGTAAATTTTGCACCTGTACTAATTCTGCAAACTGCTTAGCCGCTTCTATACGCTCTTTTTTCGGTATTTTTTTTACCATCAACGGGAAGCTGATATTATCCAACACCGTCATATGTGGGTAAAGGGCATAGTTCTGAAATACAAGGCCGATGCCGCGTTTATCCGGCGAAACATTTGTCACATCCTGCCCATTAAATAATATACGTCCGGAAGTTACAGGCAAAATACCGGAAATTAAGTTTAATATCGTTGTTTTACCGCAGCCGCTGGGGCCTAAAAGAGAAATAAGCTGACCGCTGTCTATACTAAGGGAAACATTGTTGACTGCCACTACAGTGTTAAAGGTTTTAGTAACATTCACAAGCTCTATACGCATGTACTTACTCCTCTAAAAGCTCTGTCAAAATCCTTCCGTCTGTATCCGGCATATCAAAGCCAATCATTCTTGCCATTGTAGGAGCCTCGTCAACCAAAAGAGCTTTATCAAGGCTAACGTCTTTTTTTACCGATGGTCCGTAAGCCAGAAAAGCTGTAGTTTCCTTCTTGAACGGCAGGCCTCCGTGTGATCCATTCCCCGCCTTTTTATCGCCCGGAATACGCTCTGTAAAAATAGAATCACTATCGTTCCCTTCCCAGAACGACAGCCCGTGTTCACTTTCAATAACATAATCAAAAGGCCCTGTAAGGCCAAATAAATCTCCAGCCTGTTGCTTATCAAAAATATACTTTAATTTTATTCGGGGATCATTTTGCAATAATAAAAGGAAATCGTAAACTTTTCCACGGATCACTTTGTCTTCACTGTCGTAGAGTTCGATCCAAGCCGACATGCCCACAGAATGACACAGGGCGTCATAGCTTTCAAGGGTTCCATCGGCATTTACACGAATAAAACCATTTTCCTTAAGCAGTGCGTTCATGTTAAGCACTTCTTCAACATCAGTCTGTCCATGATCGCCTAATACAACAAAGTTGGTGTTGTTATAATCACCATAGCGGCTCACTGCATCTACTATTACGCCAAATTCCCAATTATGCTTTCTAAGCTGTTCTGCAGCTTCTTCGCTATAAACACCGTGTTTATGCCTGGTACCATCCAAGTCGCACATTTTTATCAGCATTATATCAGGCTGTCCGTAATCCCGTATTATATCCGGAGCAAGGGCCATGGTGAATAAATCAAGGCTCCGATCCTTCCCTTTTATTAAGCGTCCGTATTTCCACCAATAAGAGTTAAGAAGATTGTCTGTAGCCGTTCCTTTTAAAAATATTTCCGGTTCTTCCCCGGTATAATTATAAGGCACTATCATTGGCATATTAAAATCGTAGTCCGCAGCGCCGCTTACGGGCCAGCTTAAAGAACACACTGTCAAGCCATGCCGCTTTGCAACATCAAGCAAAGTAGGTACCTTTACATCTTTTTTCAAAGTATACCAGGGTTCCCGCAGCTTGCCGCGTACTACAGCTTCGTTCTGCTCTATGCCATGCCTATTTACATAGGTACCTGTCAAAATGGACGTATGACAGGAATACGTCATCGAAGGGTATACAGGCTCAACACTGGAAACATATGCGCCATTTGTAAAAAACGGCGCAAAATGCTTGAGAGTCCTCATTTGCCCAAGGTCATAAGTACAAAGGGCATCAATGCAAAATAAAACGAGTTTTTTCATTATAGGTGCATTTGCATCTATCTGTGTAATCCAAGTTCTCTGTTTGAAGCTGCCACCGCATCAGCGAGAGCCTGAGAAGGGGTTCTCGTGCCAAGGGAGGCGACTTCCATCATTCTTAAAATTTCGGAGCGGACTGTGGAAGAACCTACAATAGCTGGTAATCCGCCTATTCTATGAGCTTGAGCTGCAAGGGCCTGTACAGAAATATGGTTTGCCGCATAAGCTTGGAAAGCAGGGGAGTTAAGTGCAGCAGTAGGAATGGGTATTGCCGCATAATCGATGGCCCATTGAGCTGCAACTTCCGGACGCATAAAGTATTTATAGAATTCGTAGACGGCAAATTCCTTTTCCGGGTTTGAAGTAAAACCGGCGTAGGCCATATTATAAGTGGGTACCCAAACTGCAGGACCTTCAACAGGTATAGGTGCAACACCGAACTCAAACTTTCCATCTACAGCACCACTTACAAAGTCAACTCCCGCACTGGAACCAATATAAGAAGCAACAGCTTCCGAGCCGAAGGGATTGGAGAAGAACTGATCTTCACCTACAAGGCGGAAAACGCCTTCCTGTACCAGATTTGCAAACCAGGTGAGTTTTTCAAGCCCAATTGCATTATCGAATGATACCGTTCTGGTATTCACATTAATATACTGTGAGCCGCCCTGCATAATCAGCGAATGGTATAGATCCTGCAAGGAATCTGCACCAAAGGCCGGTCTGCCGGTTGCCCTGGCAATTACGCGGCTATTGGCCTCAAGTTGTGACCAGGTCTGTGGAACAGAAAGGCCAAAGCTGTCGTAAAGGGTCTTGTTATAGTAAAGAACTGGGCCGGTAGCAATTACGGGAAGCATGAATACCCTGTCACCACCCCATTGGGTTATATCATCATAGGATCCTGGGGGTATTGTGTTCCTAAAGCCAGGTACGCCTACGACAGGATGGTTAAGATATGGGGTAAAGTCTATAAGCCTGTCTTCAGCAATATAATTTGAAGCATCATTGGCAAAAATACTTACCATATCGGGACCAACGTTATTTCGCACTGCCTGAAGCAGTCTGGGCTCGAAATTCGGCCTGGGATGGGATTGCAAAACGACGGTAATCATGGGGTTTTGGGAGTTAAAAGCGTCAACAATTCTCTGTAAGGCATCCTGATGATGGTCAGCAAGGGTATGCCACATAACAATTTCTACGGGCCTTGTCAGCTGGGTAATAATACCAGCAGGGGTTTGTGCTCTCTGGTCCGAGCTGCCTGCAGCCCAGCCGAAAACGGTAATCAGGGCGAAAAGGACGAAAACGTTCAACATTTTACTCAACTTCATTTTACAGAACCTCCACGTTAATATTTATATCAAGGATATTACCTTAATACTATAATTCGTTATACAAAATCATAGTCCCTTTTGTCTACACCGCAGTACGGGTGGTTTTTTCGGCACCTTGGTATGATAAAAACAGCATGCCTGCCGGTCTTTTTTAAATAAGATGTGGTAGTCTGTCACAAAGGAGCAAACCTTATGGAGACTATCAGAAAGAATAAAAAGAATGAAAATGATGAGATTTTAAAAAGCTATTTGAATCAAGTAAGGAAAATTCCTTTACTAACCTTCGATGAGGAGCTGGAGCTATCCCGTAAGATAAAAAATGGAGATAATGCTGCTCTTCACCGGCTTATTGAAGCAAATTTAAGGCTGGTTATAAAAATAGCCCGTACATATTTAGCAAATGAGACCTCTTTAATGGACCTAATCCAGGAAGGTAATATTGGCCTAATGAAGGCTGCTGAAAAATATGATCATCATAAAGAACTGCGTTTTTCAACATACGCTGCCTGGTGGATTCGTCAGTCAATTTCCAGGTATCTGTCCGATAAAATGCGTATTATTAGACTTCCGGAAAGAAAAGAGGTGATGTTCCGCAAAATACGGCAGGCTTATAATGATCTTTACCAAACAAACCTGCGTAAACCAAGAGCAGAAGAAATTGCCGCAGAAATTGGCAGCTCTAAGGGAGAAGTAGAATTAATTCTGAACCTTTCCCACGTTGCTATTTCCCTGGAAACAGTAGGAAAAAATTATAAGGGAAACAGTGAACTTGAATTCCTTGAAGACCATACTTATAACCCCGAGCATGCATTATTAAGGAAAAGCTCTCAGGAAGCCGCCTTAGGGGTACTGGATCATTTAAAAGATCGTGAAAAAAACATCCTGATATACCGGTATCAATTGAATGGTGAAAAACGTCATACCCTAAAAAATATCAGCGATAAAATGGGTCTTTCCAGAGAAACAGTTAGAAATATTGAGTTTAGGGCCCTTGGGAAGCTCCGCCAGCACGCCGACGAACTAAAGATCTTTGTAGGCGCAGTCTAATTTTCTTTGTCCATCCTGGCTTGGAGATTAGATTGAATATACCTTCTTATCCTTGCGCGGATTTCCGGATCTATGCGCTGGGTAAAGAGGATTACATAGATCTTGGTATTTCCGTCTAATCGTGAACCAAAAGCAATCCCTTCAGCCTTTAAGAGAGAAGATTGAAGCTTTATTTGGATATCATGTAGCAGACTGTTTTTTGTAAGTTCCGGATCTTCGTCAAAGACACAGGAAAAACCCACAACGCTGATATCTTTAATTATACCGTTAAGGAAAGCCCCTTCGTAAGGAAAATTAATCGTGGCGCTGGTTTCACTTTCCACTATGGCTCGGATATACTTACGCCGGCCTTTGGCATCTGCGATTTTTAAAATGTCATAAAGCTGTTTAATGGATTGGGAAAGATCAGATTTTAAAACTGTATATCCGCAGGGGATTTTAATCTGGTTTAAATATTTATTTTTAAGCTCTTCATCATCTTCAGAGCTGATAATCCCAATCCCAACCCTAGCAGTAGCGTCATCTCCCAAAATTCCCCTGATCCAGGCTTCCCATTCCCTTTCACTAATTCCTTCGTGGATATTAATGAACACTATAGAATCAGGAAATTTTCTTAAAACTCTCCGTAGCTTTACATGATCCTTGACCAAATAAACTTCAAATTCCTGTTGAATAAACTCCTCAGTTATCCTGTTTTGCACCACTGCGGAGGGATATAGAAAAAATATTTTTTTTCCCAATATATCAATATTTTCTGCCATGGTCTTATTATACCTTAATAAAATAGTTAATGCTAGCTAAAACCCAAAAATTAATTCCGCCCGGAACACACATTGACCTTCTTGCTTGCGGCCTTCATAAGCAAAAGCGGATGATAGGTTACTAGGATAATCCTTTAAATAATCTCTTGAATATTCATTTGAATTAGCCCCTGGATGAGTTATTGAGGATGATAGAAGTTCGACCTCTTCGCCAGGGAGAGTTTCGCTTAAATAATTTATGTCTAATCGGATCTGTTCTGCCTTATCAAGCAGCTCCGGAGGAGTAATATCTTGAATCCACCGGACATAGCGGACATTATTAACATGGCCGTAATAATCTATATCCGAGTATGCGGCCAGGTGTTTTCCAACAGAAACAAGGTCTTCCCTTGCCTCAAGCCCCAGAGGGCCTGATAAGAGGGCATTTAAGCCATCGTTTAAGGGGATTTTATCAGCAATGGCCTGTATCCTAAGGGGCCGCCGTTTTTCCATATCCAGGACAAGCCAGCCGCTACGGGCCCGAACTAGTGTTTTACCGGATGACTCGTATGCAATATCATAGTCCCTAAGACAAAAAAGCTTCTCCGGTCCCCTGGGCCAACTTCTGACAATTAAATTATCCCCATATTTTGGGCGTTTTTCAATGAACACAGAAAGCCGGGATAAAACCCAGGCTTGAGCATTCGCTGTCATCGCATCCCGGCCCACTCCAATTATAGCTGCATGGCTAATCGCGGCTTCTTGAAAAAAACTAAGAGTCCCTTCCAAAGTCAGGCGATCGGAGCGATCGACATTTCCATAACGTAAAGTAAGTTTTTCCTGCCAAACATCCATGCTGCTTTAATACTTTTCCAAAGCCGGTGTATTGGGGCCGCCCCTGTCAACGACGCAGTTCCGCTCCAATGGGCATGCCCATTTTACGGCATTAGTGACAATAAGCTGGACTTCTTGTTGGAAGTAAACCGGAAAAGTTTCGTGGCCGC
>Ga0099364_10002628_pt1 | contig 28485 bp, 27 predicted proteins | sample TergutTh196P3_FD_73070 | JGI IMG/M metagenome (GOLD analysis project Ga0099364, IMG submission 73070) | Microcerotermes parvus P3 segment gut microbial communities from Pointe-Noire, Republic of the Congo - Th196 P3 | ecosystem: Host-associated > Arthropoda: Insects > Digestive system > Gut ... | reverse complement strand
TGCTTCTCAATACTATAACCATCTAACGCATTCTTGTGCAGCGTCTTATATACGTTCACAGCCCATAATGACATATCACAATCCATGTCCCCGTAAAAGCTCCCATGTTTGTACTCCCAAAATTTGCAAAAAAGGTTTTCCTCGTCCCGCCATTTTGCCCCCCATGCACCATTGCGCCCCTTCTCCATTTGCACCAAAAAATCCCTTTCGTGCAGGCAATCAAGTAGATCTTCGTGTTTCATTACAAAATTATCATTCATCGTCATACAATCCTTTCATTATGATAAGTTATTTTTCGCCAGCCTCTTAATAGTCGTATTGTATAGCAGGACACGGGACAAAATTGTCCCGTGTCCTGGTCCTAGCGTGCGGTAAACAAGATAACCACGTTCATTGGCGTTGAAATTCTGTGCGGATTTCCATAAGTGTCAGGGGTCACAGGATGTTTCGGTAAGATCCGGCGAAAATCTTTACATCGTCGTCAAAAAGATATATACTGCCAATGGGCTTGGAGGTGTATATGAGCGATTTGCGTGTTCACGAACCGGCGAAGATATTAAACAAGAATTTCATGTGCGTCATGGCCACGGCTTTCCTGCATTGCGTAGGGCATTATTCGGTCAACCCGCTTGTTGCGACGTACACGAAATACCTGAACACAAGCGCGCAACTGACGGGTTTCCTCACAGGCATGTTTTTCGCGGTTTCGCTGGCCATGCGGCCATTCGCCGGGCCTGCGGCGACAAAGCTTGACAAACGAAAGCTGCTGATCATAGTGTTCCTGCTAGGCGCTGTGGCAAATCTCGGATACGCGCTGTTCCACAGCACTTCCGCTTTCATAGCTTTCAGATTTTTGAGCGGCGTGCAATACAGCCTGTTCGGTTCGATCAATATCACGCTTGCAGTCAAACATCTGCCCAAAGATAAACTCGCGTCCGGATTGGGAATACTCGGCATCGGCTCCGCCGTCGGCAATGCCGTGTCGCCGTCCATCGGGGACGCGATACTTCGGTTCGGCACAAACCTGAGGGGCGACAGCTTCGGCTTCACCCTGATGTTCCTCTTCGGGTCGTTCAGTTTCGCCATAGCCGTGATACCGGGGATCATACTCGCCCCGGATAAAAAATCAAAGGCCGATACTGCAAGCACCGGCAAATGGTATAAAAACATATTCGCGATACATGCGATGCCGCCTGCGTTCGTGCTGTTGCTGGCAATGATCCCTTACGCGATGATTAACACATACATGTTTGAATTTGGCAAGGAACAGGGGATTGCGCATATCAGCCTTTTCTACCTTGTTTTCGCGGCGTCGCTCACCATATCCAGGCCGTTGAGCGGCTATCTCACGGACAGGCTCGGAATCAATAAGGTCATCATACCCGTGCTTGTGCTTTTCTCTTTTTCTTTGTTTGTTATCGGCTCAAGCAACACGTTCTGGATGGCTTTTGTCGGAGCGATTATGGCTGCGGTAGGCTTCGGTTCATCGCAGCCTTCGTTTCAGACGATGTGCATGCAGTCGGAGAAAGCATTGCGCCAGGGCGTCGCGGGCAATACGTTATACATGGGTATGGACCTCGGGTTGTTTTTGGGCCCGTACCTCGGCGGGCTGGTTTACGCAAGGAGCGATTACGCCGTCATGTTCAAAACTGGTGTCGTTCCGGTGGTCCTTGCCATAATATGCCTGATATTCGTAATCCCGATGCACAAACGAAGGCTGGACGAATTGGGGTAATTGTTCAGTGCCTTGCGCTCGAAAGACGTTTTTTGAGTTGACAACATTATCGCCATTTAGTATAATGGCGCAGCCGCTGTGTCCGGGAGCATAGCTCAGCTGGGAGAGCACATGCCTTACAAGCATGGGGTCACAGGTTCAAGCCCTGTTGTTCCCACCAAAAAAAACCCGCAACCGATTCGGTTGAGGGTTTTTTTGCGCGATGTTACCTCGATTTCTTCTTTCCCCTTCTGACAGGGGCCGCGGGGAGATCCTTGCCGGGGGCATACAGGTAAGCAAACCAATACGAAATCCCGACGAACAACACGCCTCCGATGATGTTTCCGATAGTAGCGGGGATGAGGTTTCGTGTCAGCAAAGTGCCCCACGACAGGGAGCTTATTTGGTTTTCGCCTCCTAAGGACGTGAAAGCCGCCAGATATTCGGCTTTCTTGGAAGCGAATAGGCCCGCCGGCAAAAAGAACATATTGGCGATGCTATGCTCAAAACCGCACAGGACAAAGAGCATGATGGGCAAATACAGGCCCGCGATTTTGCCTACGACATCTTTGGCGGCATAGCTCATCCAGACCGCAATGCACACGAGCAGGTTGCACAGGATGCCGCTCAACAACGCTTTTAAGAAATCCAGATTGACCTTGTAGACCGCTGTGTTTATCAAATTTGCGGCGGCCGCATTGCTGAAAGCCGAAAATGTGCCGGCGTTTACGGTGAGCAGCGCGATGATTATGGAGCCTACGAAATTGCCGATGTAAACAAAGCACCAGTTTCTCAGCATTGCCCTTATCTTTACTTCCCTTTCAAGCACCGAAACGATGATAAGGCAGTTGCCGGTGAAAAGCTCGGCCCCCGCGACAATCGTCATGGCGAGGCCGACGGGGAAGACCGCCGCCCCTATGAGCTTGGCAAGCGACGGCGAAGCGATGGTCGACGAAGATAGCGTCGCGCCAACTCCTGCAAGGGCGATGAACATGCCAGCCATTATGCTCAGCACGAACATATTCTTTGCGGGGAGTTTTGACTTTGTAATGCCGGTGGTAATGTAGCTTTGTGCGATCTCTTTTGGGTAATTCATATGGGTAATATCCTCCTTTAGCGGTCTGAGACCGTAGTTTATTTGGTAGCAGGGGAGGGGGCGCATTGTTTTCTGCCGCAGGTTCATTGGAACAGGGCGTAGAGTTGAGTCCTGTTTTTGACCTTTGTTTTTGCGTATATATTGGACAAATGCTTGCTGAGCGTCGCGTGCGTGATGTAGAGGGTCTTGCACATCTCGTCGCCGCCCTTTCCGGAGCAGACGAGCGCGACGATTTCTGTTTCCCTTTTCGTAAGCCCGTAACCTGCGGATGTTTTTAGTATCCTGTCCGCGCCTGCGGTTCCAATCAGTCTGTTGTCTTCCAGCAGATTGAAATACTTGCGTTCGAGCGGGTCTTTCAGCGCGTTCATTACATAGATGTCGCGCGCCGAAAAGTCATTATCGTCGTTGCCGCGTTGGAGCCCGAGGATGGCTAACGGTATATCTTTATGCACGAGCGAAACGAAAAGCCCCCAATACATATTTTTTGGCTGCCATACATCGCGGTACACCCTCGTATTTTCCCATTTTCCCGGTTGGATTATGTCAGACTGCCTGAACACGGAGCTGTAAGACAGCATGAGAAATTCATCCCAATGGGGGTAGTTTCCTTTAATGAAAAAATCGTGATCCGTTTTGTCGTTCAGGCTCTCGGTTGAGACGGGGCTTCCAAGGGTGATGCGCCCGTTATCGCTGACGGCTCGAAATACCACGCCATTTTGATAGGGGATAAGGGCGCGTATCTGCTGTAAAAAAGTATTGCAGGTCTCGATATATGTTCCGCAATAGGTGATGCGCGTGGCCATCTGAATGAGGAATTGCCACTCAAAATCCAACAGCATCGAGCTCATCTTACCCTCGCTTCCAATCATCAAACCTCAGCTTTGATTTTTCTGAGTTTCGCAAAACGGGGCAGGCCGTTTTCTATCGCGCGCGTGTTTTCCCCCTGTATGAGGGGCAGGGCGTAATCGATGAATTCCTGCGTGACGTAATTGCCCGCTTCGTTGATCCATTCGCGAGGAACGTCCTTTTCGGAGTTTGCGCAGACGGATAAGGGTTGGCAAACTATTTTGCAGCGATATGCCCCGTTTATGTTTTCGCGTTCAAAAGCGATCATTCTTCCTGTATTGCCTGCCAGGGCGTTTTCCACGGCGGCCTTTCCCGCCAGGAACGCTTCGTCGATATCTGTCTGGGAAGCGAGGTGCGCGCCGCAGCGCTGCAAGAGGCTCAGTTCGATCCCCCGCACTTTCGCGCCCGTTCTATGACCGACAATGCCGGCGAGGGTCGCGGCAAGGCCGCCGAGCTGCGCATGGCCAAACCCGTCGGTCAAGGAAGGCTTCGCCTCTGAAACAAAGCAACCGTCGGGGTAACGTATGCCCTCGGACACGGCTACAAGGCAGTTGTTTTTTGCTTTATACGTGGATTCGACATAATTCAGGAAAGAATCCATGTCAAACGGGAGTTCAGGCAAATAGATGAAGTCGGGCGGCGTGCCTGAGAGCTGCGCCAATGCGGCGGAGCCTGCAAGCCAACCTGCGTGCCGCCCCATTATTTCCACAACCGTTATCATGCCCGTGTCGTAAACTATGGAGTCCTTGTAAACCTCGGCGATAGTCGTTGCGATGAATTTAGCCGCGCTGCCGTACCCCGGGCAGTGGTCCGTGCCGAGCAGGTCATTGTCGATAGTTTTCGGCACTCCGATGACCCGGCAATCCCAGCCGGCTCTTGCCATGTATTCGCTGACCTTCAAACAGGTGTCCATCGAATCATTGCCGCCGTTATAGAAAAAATACCGGATGTCATACTTCTTGAAGATTTCATACACGCGGTCAAGGTCTTTCTCGTCCTTGATCTTATATCTGCAGGAGCCAAGCGCCGATGATGGCGTGTTCATAAGAAGCTCCAGTTCTCGGGGGTCCTCTTTTCCCATATCGTACAGCGTGTCGTTCAATATGCCGGCAATCCCGTGGGCGGCGCCGTAGGTTTTTGTGATTTCAGGCGCTTCAAGCGCTGTTTTGATGACCCCGTAGGCGCTTGCGTTTATTACCGAGGTCGGGCCTCCTGACTGGCCGAACAAGCAAGCTCCCGTAAGCCTATTTCCCATGCCGTTACCTCCATTCCGCTTTTAGGGCGCATTTTTGGCTTCAAACATGATACCATAGAGTTGTTGTAAAATCAATTTGAAAATTTTTTTATTATTGTTGTATTAAAACCGGAAGGTTTGTTGTATAATCAACGCAGGGGGGAAAATAATTAGAAAGGAACTACAATCATGCCAATAGTAACCTCAACGGAAATGTTCAAAAAAGCATATGATGGGAAATACGCTATCGGCGCTTTCAATGTCAACAATCTCGAGATTATTCAAGGGATAACGGAGGCGGCTGCTGAATTACGGGCGCCGCTGATACTGCAGGTCTCCGCCGGGGCGAGGAAGTACGCAAAGCATGTCTACCTCATGAAGCTCATTGAGGCGGCTGAGATCGACACGGGGCTGCCGATATGCGTCCATCTCGATCACGGCGATGATTTTGAGATATGCAAGTCTTGTATTGACGGCGGGTTTTCGTCGGTAATGATCGATGGGTCGAGGCATTCTTTTGAGGACAACATCAAGGTGACGGCCCAAGTCGTCGAATACGCGCACGACAAAGGCGTGACCGTCGAAGGAGAGCTAGGGAAACTTGCCGGAATCGAGGACGACGTCAATGTTTCCGAAGAAGACGCCAGCTTTACCAGGCCGGAGGAGGTAGAGGAATTTGTCTCCCGGACGGGCGTCGATTCGCTGGCGATTGCCATTGGGACGAGCCACGGGGCATATAAATTCAAGCCGGGGCAGAAGCCGAGGCTCAGGATTGATATCCTGGAGGAGGTCGAAAGAAGGCTTCCCGGGTTCCCAATCGTGCTGCACGGGGCCTCGTCCGTGATTCCTGAGTTCGTCAAGGTGATTAACGCAAATGGCGGGGATATGCCGGATGCTATCGGCATTCCGGAGGAGATGCTGCGCGAGGCCGCAAGAATGGCTGTCTGCAAGATCAACATCGACTCTGATTTGCGCCTGGGCATGACGGCCGGCATTCGGGAGCATTTCTTCAAGGAACCCTCGCATTTTGACCCTCGTCAGTATCTTGCGCCCGGACGCGACAATATCAGGGCCCTCGTCAGGCACAAAATATTAAATGTCCTCGGCTGCGATGGGAAAGCGTAAAAAGAAAGTTGACAAAACGGCGCGAAAAAGGTAGATTTTTAATGGCTGACATGCCTGATGAGACTTACTGTTTTGCGGCCGACAAATAAAATGGAGGAAAAAATTATGGCATTTTGTTCTAATTGCGGAAGCCAATCACCTGATGACATCGAATATTGCGCCCAGTGCGGCAATAAGGTGTCGCCAACCGCCTCACAGCCCCCGCCTGCCTATCAACAGCCCGTGCAGGGCTATCAGCAGCCCCCGCCGGGGTACCAGCAGCCCCCGCCGGGGTACCAACAGCCCGTGCAGGGCTATCAGCAGCCTCCGCCGGGGTACCAACAGCCCCCGCCGGGCTATCAGCAGCCCCCGCCAGGCTATCAGATGCCACCGCAGGGCTACCAGCAGCCGAGGCAGCAAGGGTTTATCGGAGAGGTCTATTCGAAGGCATTCAAACTCCTTTTTGAAAAACCGATCCGTCTTTGGGGGTTGTCCCTTCTATACGTCCTCTTGGTTTTTCTCACAGCCGTTTCCACCGCGTTATTGCCTATTCTGTATGTTGCAATTGCTTTAGTGCTTGAATTAGGCATGGCGTCCATATTCCTCAACGGGTACCGACGCAAAGACATAAGCGCGACGCAATTGTTTGAGGGGTTCAACAAAAAGTTCTTCCGCAATGCCGGCGGAATGGGTTGGATGTATCTCTGGGTTATTATTTGGGGCCTTATCCCCCTGGCCGGGTTCGTAATGGCAATCATAAAGTCATTAGCTTACGGCTTCGTACCCTATATCATGCTCACTGAGCCTGATATATCCGCCACTGACGCCCTGAAAAAATCCATGATGCAGACAAATGGTTATAAAGGAAAGATGTTCCTGGCCAATTTCCTCATTGGATTGTGCGTTATCGTTCTAGTGATCATATTAATTTTTATCGCCAGGATCCCGTATATAGGCATTTTGATTGCCATCATTGGCTTCATCGTTATGTTTGCCCTGCTGCCCCTTCTCTTAGGTATTCTCTCGGCGGCCTACTATGACAAGGTGTTGGCGGACAACCCGGACAGGGCTTAGGAGTAAAGACAAGGCATGCCTTGTCTGTACACTTAGGAGTGATATAAAATATTGAGAGAGCGTAAGCTCTCTCAATATTTTATGCAACAGAGGCCACTATTCAAAAACTACCTCGGCGCTGTTCGGTATTATGCAAATATATGTTTTTCCGACTCCAAGCTCGAGGTCGGAGCCGTCAGGCAGGGTGTAGCGGAACTGCGACGACTCGTTTTCCCTCGACCATTCGATGTCGATGTATTTTCCGCCGCATATGAAGTATCCTGAACCGCCTCCGGTCGTCACGACGTTAAGCCTGCCTGCGTTGTCCCCGGGTATATTGGATACCGCGGTTCTGAGCACTAGGACATTGGTGACGGAAAGCTGCGTATCGTCGTTGCCGTCTATGTAATCCCTGTTGTATTGCCGCAGGAAGTAGAGTTTGTCGTCCGAATCATATGAAAATGACGTCGTTTTGTAAGTGGAAAAACTGACCGACACCTCAATGGCGGGTGAGCCGCCGTCGGGGGCCGCATCCTCCGTGAATTTCAGGTTGCTTTCATAGCCTTCCACATGTTCAAGCCTGTAACCGTAAGTGGGGAGCCATTCGTTGATAAGGTCGCCTGACGTGACAAGCCTGTGTTCATAATCCATATGCTGCCTTAGGGGGTCCCTTAAAAAAATATGCGATGGGGTTCCGGTGTAACCGGTGCCGTCAAGATGCGTCGGCCTTCGCGCGGAGATCGCCCTGTAGGCTTGCGGGCTTCCCCCCGCGAAAATATACACAGCGTCGTGGCCTTGGGCGATGTCCAGATAGTAGTGGCGCGCGCTGCGGATGCTGCCGATTTTCCCAACCTCTGTGACGTCCTGATAGAGCGCGAGCATCCGCGTTATTCCGCCCTCGGCAAGGGCTTCGTAAATTATGTCCGCCTTTGAGACTCCGAGCTGCGGCATTGCGTCAATATGGTTGTTGATCATTATCGCCAACGGCCTGACGTTCGTCATGTCTTCCTCAGTCGGCAAGCCTGTCAGCGGGTTCACCGGGCCTGTGTACTCCGGTTCCGGCTCAGGTTCCGGTTCGGGCTCGGGCTCGGGAGAGGGTTCCGGTTCGGGCGTGCTTGGGGGCAATACCGGAACCACGACAATCGGCGACTGCTCAGGAGGTTCCGGCTCGGGGGGCTGCACGGGGGGGCGCCAGCCGCTCCTTAATAAAGTGGCCGATACAATGAGCGCGACAAGGGCTAGCCGGGCATACCGTTCTATCAGCGGCAAATGGCGCTTGATAGTTTCAATAAAGCGTTCTTTAGAGCGTTCTTTAGTTTTTTCTGTAGTTTGTTCTTTCTTTTCCATATGCGCTATTGTAACCTCATACGCCGTTTATGTCAACTTTGACTGTATACGAAAAGCGATTCTCATGCTATACTCTCTTTATCATAGTGAATTGAACGGGGGGCTGGCCGCGCATGAAAAGGGGCTATGGGGAAATACGCGAAATTCTCGAAATAAAGATACTCATACTGTTCGTGCTGCGCCGCCTGCCGGAGTCGGTTCCGCTTGAGGTTCTGGCGGAATTTACCATGTGCGACGACGGTGTTGGATACTTCGATTTTTTGGCTTGCGTCGCTGATCTTGTAAAAACCGGGCATATGCAGCTCAAAGACGATAGATATTTCCTGACAAAAAAGGGCGACCGCAACGGCGAGACGACGGAAAACAGTTTGCCTTCCGCCGTGAGGATGCATGTGGAAAACTTGATCTCAGAATACCGGGGAAGGCATTTCCGCAACGAAATGATAAAAACTTCCCACCGGAGGAATCAGGACGGAAGCTGCAGGGTCGCGCTGTCTTTGGAGGATGGGCTTGGCGAGATCATCAACATTAATATGCTTGCCGTGAGCGAGCATCAAGCGCTGGAATTGGAGAATGGTTTTCGCAAGAACGCCGAAGCTGTCTACAATGCGATAGTCGGAACGATATTAAAGTAAAAGGGCCGGGCTTTGAAACCCGGCCCCTCTGCTTAGATAAACCTTGCTACTTCGTATGACTCCCAGATTGCGTTCATTATGTTTTTGACGCCTTTGCAGTCGCCGAGAACGTATGTTTCGTAAACGGAGTCTTTCAATTCGTCTTGGAGCGCGGTGTTTGCGTCGTAGCCAACTGACAGTATTACCGTTTCGGCCGGGATGGTTTTTTCGCCTCCGGCGGTTTTTATGACCGCGCCCGTATCCGTGAGCTCCTTGACGGCCGCGCCCGCGATTACATCGACCTTGAAGAAAACCAGAAGGTCCCTGAGCATCATCTCGTTGGGGTCTTTGATTATTTCCGCCTCGGAAAACAGGATGTCGTCAAGCATTTCGACGATCGTGACTTTTTTTCCTTGTTTCGCCAGCCACAGCGCGGTTTCGCATCCGACGAGGCCGCCGCCGATTATCAGAACTTCGCCGGTTATTTCCGCTTTTCCAACAAGCGCATCGGTAGCGGTCATAAAGTTTTTGCCCTCGATTCCCGGGATGGAGAGTTTTTTCGGCATCGAACCCGTTGCTATTACAAGCGTATCGGGGGCTTCCTTGTCAATGTTCTCCCTTGTCGCCGCCGTATTAAGGAGGGTCTTGATGCCAAGTTTGTCAAATTGGCCCGCGTACCATTTTGCAAGGTTCCTGTCGTTTGCCTTGAAGTCCGGCGCCCCGCCGGGAATCATGTTCCCCCCGAGCGACGGGCCTTTTTCGTATATGGTGACGTCATGGCCTCTGAGCGCGCACACTCTGGCGGTTTCGCATCCGGCGACGCCTCCGCCCGCAACCACGACCTTTTTCCTCACCGGGGCCTGCTCTATTTTCAATTCCGATTCCCTGCCGACCGCCGGGTTCACGGCGCATGAAAGAAGCGTGTGCATCCTCTTCAGGCAACCCTCGTGGCAGGAGAGGCATGGGCGAATGTCCTCAAATTTTTCTTCCTTGATTTTTCGCGGCAGATACGGGTCGGCAAGAAGCGGGCGGCCGAGCCCGACCATGTCGGTTTTTCCAGAGTTCACGGCGGAGCTGGCGAGTTCGGGGTCGTCCATCCTGCCTGCCGTGATTATGGGTATGTTCACATGCTTTTTCAACGTTTCGCTGTAGGGCAGGTACATCCCGTTTTCATGGTACATGGGCGGATGGTTCCAATACCACGAATCGTAGCATCCGACATCGACGTCCAAAGCGTCGTATCCGGCTTTTTCCAGCAGAATTGCCATCTCAATGCCTTCAGCGCCTTCGCCGAAAAGGTCGCGGCCCTTTTCCTCAAAATCCTCTCCCGGCACGGCGCCTACGCGCAGGTCTTTCATGAAATGCTTGGGGCTGTACCGAACGGTAACGGGGAAGCCTGAGCCGCAAACGCTTTTGATCTCTTCGACAACCTCGCGCGCGAAACGCAGCCTGTTTTCAATGGAACCGCCGTATTCGTCGGTCCTGCGGTTGAAAATCGGCATCGTGAACTGGTCGAGCAGGTAGCCTTCATGCACGGCATGTATGCTGATTCCGTCAAAACCGCACATTTGACAGATTTTCGCGCCTTCGCCAAAGGCTTTGACGAAGTGCTTAATCTCTTTGACGGTTATTTCGCGCGTCATTTGGCTAGGATCCCATCTGTCGGGATTGACCGAGGCGCTCACCAACTCTGCCCCTTCCTGCAGCATGAACGGGGCAAGCACCCTTCCGAATCCCGCCGTCAACTGCGCGAAGATTTTTGTCCCGAAAGCATGTATCCTTTCGTTCATGATGCGCGCCGAGCAGATAAATTCAGTGGGGTTCGCGTTTGGGAACGGCATGTGGGGGTGCGTTATTTCAACCTCGTTTTCTATGGTTATCGTGCCAGTGAAGATAAGCCCGACGCCGCCCTTTGCCCTCTCGACGTAGTAATCTTCGCCGCGCCGGTTGAAAGCGTGCTTATAATCGGACATGCCCGCCGGCCCCATCGGGGCCATGGCAAAGCGGTTCTTGATTTCAAGGCCGCCGATTTTGATGGGTTCAAACAAAACTGAGTGGTTTTTTTTCATAAGGTCCTCCTGACGGTCAGTTGGCAAGGGAGTATCCGCCGTCGATGCAGATGATCGAGCCGGTCATTTGTTCGCTGGCTTCGGAAGCGAGATAGACGGCGAGGGCGCCCAGCTCAACAGGTTTGCCCTGTCGGCCTGTCGGGGTCCATTCCATCCAGAGCTTCACCATATCGCCCCTGTCCTTGGGGGTGAGGCCGCTTTCAAAATAACCGGGGGCTATTGCGTTGACGCGGATTTTGTAGGGTGCCCATTCATAGGCCAGCATTTCTGTCATGTGATTGGCTCCCGCTTTTGCCACGGCGTATGCGACCATCTTTTGCGGCTTGTTGACGACGAAGCCGGCGTTTGAGGTGATGTTTATTACAGAGCCGCCGCCGGTGTCCCTCATATACTTAGCGGCCATTGTGGACATCATAAATACGGAGGTCAGATCAAGGCCAATGGTGAAATGCCAGTCAGCAAAGTCATTGTCTATAAATTTGATCGCGTCTCCGCCGCGGCCTGCGCCGGCGTTGTTTATCAGAGTGTCGATTTTGCCGAAATCCTTCACAAAGGAGTCCACTGAGTTCTGGCAGTCTTCCTGTTTCCTGTGGTCGGCTTCGTAATATTTAACGACACAGCCTGGATATTTTGCGTTCATGTCGGCGATGACTTTTTGGGCATTTTCTTTATTGCGGCCCGTGAAGCCGACTTTGGCGCCGACTTCGAGGAAGGCGTCAACCATTCCCAGGCCCAAGCCCTGTGTGCCTCCGGTGATGAGAATGTTTTTGTCTTTTACGCTGAATGCATCTTTCATGGATGTGATCATAATTGCCTTTTCCTTTCATTTATTATATAGTTTAATCATTTAAATGACATTATCACATGCGGCACACACAGTCAATGATTAACAAATATTTTTAATTGACAGTTATGCGATTTCGGTGTATCGTACTGTCAATCATGAACTATTCGGGAGGGTGATTTCTATGACAGTATCAGAAGCTCTTGAAGCGCGGCATTCCACGCGGGCATTTCTTCCAACGCCGGTCGAAAAGGATAAGCTGAAAGCCGTTTTGGAAGCGGCGGCGCATACTCCCTCTTGGGCAAATACCCAACCGTGGGAGGTGTTTGTCGCGGCTGGCGATACGCTTGAAAGGATACGAAAGGCATTTGAGGATAAATACGCGCAGAAAGCGAAACAAAACCCTGAAACGCCGCGCCCTGAGAAGTGGCCGCAAACGGCGATGAAAAATATGGAGCAGCTTCGGGACGGCATGATGCGGGACTGCGGGGATGCCGCCGCTCAGTTTGAGGCGCTTAATCAGGCGTTGTTCAAGGCTCCCGCCGTTATCTACATTTGCATGGACAAGGTTTTGTCCGAATGGTCGCTCTACGATATTGGGGCTTATTCCCAAAGCATCATGCTCGCCGCTGTCGAACAAGGGCTTTCCGCCATTCAGGCAATCAAGCTCATGGTGTTTCCTGACGTATTGCGGAGGGAGTTGAAAATCCCTGAGAATCTCAAACTGACCATTGGCATCGCCATTGGTTATGAGGACAAAGAGCATGGGATAAACAAGCTCGTCAGCGCCAGAAAAACGCTTGACGACACGGTGAAATTTTACGATTGAATAATATTTTGCATCTACTCAGAAGCCCCCGTCTTTGCGAGCCGTAGCGAAGCAATCCAGTCCCTTTTGCAACGATTGTCATGTTTCTTTCTGGATTGCCGCGTCGCTTCGCTCCTCGCAACGACGAAACCGTGAGATTTATGATGCATCCTGAACATTTACAATATTTTTGAAAAGCGAGGCGTTTTATGGGAAAAAGGACGGTCGCGGTTATTTTTGGCGGGTATTCCCCTGAATATGAGGTTTCCCTCAAATCCGCGTATTCAATCATAAACGCAATCGATCGCCTGAAGTATGAGATAATTCTCTTAGGGATCACGAGGCATGGCGAATGGTACAAATATTCAGGCCCTATCGAAGATATTCCCATTGACAAATGGCATAAAGACGAAAGCCGCTTGGACAGGGCCATCATATCGCCGTCGCGCGGCGAAGGGATTGTCACAATTGGAAAGGACGGCCTTGCCGTCCCTATGCCTGTCGATGTCGTATTTCCGGTATTACACGGCAGATACGGAGAGGACGGGACCGTGCAAGGGCTGTGCGAACTTGCCGGAATCCCCGTCGTGGGGAGCGGTTCGGCGGCTTCGGCGCTGTGCATGGACAAGGACAGGGCGCATAAGATAGTGTCGCTCTGCGGAATACGTGTGCCGAAATCATCTTGCTTTGAATACAAGCCAACCGAAGATGAGGCCGCCTCAGCTCTGGAAAAGTTGGGGCTGCCTTTGTTCGTGAAGCCCGTCAAAGCTGGCTCATCTTTTGGGATCACCAAAATTGAAAACAAGTCGGAATACATGGAAGCGGTCAGGCTTGCTTTTGACTATGACGATGCCGTCATAATCGAGGAGTGCATCGACGGCTTCGAGACCGGGTGCTCGGTCGTCGGAAATGATGAGCTGATAACCGGAAGGATAGATGAAATCGAACTGGCTTCGGGTTTCTTTACTTTTGAGGAAAAATACACGCTCAAGACGTCGAAGATCCATATGCCGGCGCGGATCGACGCGGACACCGAGCGGCGTCTTCAGGAAGCGGCAAAAACGATTTATCGCGCCCTGGGGTGCCGAGGCTACGCAAGGGTGGACATATTCCTGACGAGCAAGCGCGATATCGTATTCAACGAAGCGAATACGATTCCCGGATTCACGTCCCACAGCCGCTTCCCAAACATGATGAAGGGCGTGGGCATCGAGTATCCCGAACTGGTGGAAATGCTGATTGGGTTAGGGGCGTGAATAATGCAGAATGCAGAATGCAGAATGCAGAATTAGGAGACGATGGTTACGAGATTGTGGGGCAGGGGCTTGCTACTGCCACGTGGGAATAAGGAATTTGCGTGATGGGTGTGACAAATAAACCTTCAAAAGTGTCTGAGCAGGGGCGGGCTTGGGTCGAGATTGATTTGGCGGCGCTCTCGCATAACGCCGCGCAGCTGCGTTCGATGATGCCAGAAAGATGCGAACTCATGGCCGTGGTTAAAACCGACGCTTATGGGCATGGCGCACGGCGGGTTTCGGAGCATCTGCAGGGCGAGGGCGTCAAATCGTTCGCCGTGGCGACCGTCGGAGAGGGCGTCAAACTCAGGGAATACGGGATCGAAGGCGAAATAATCGTTCTGGGATACACAAGCCGAAAGGATGCCGGCTTCCTGAAAGATTTCCGCTTGACACAGCTCATTTTCGACGGGGCTCACGCGAAAGCGCTTGACGAAACGGGGAACGACATCAACGTGCATATCGCAATCGACACCGGCATGCACAGAGAGGGCATAGCGGCATCGGACTTGTCGGAAATTGAAAGCGTTTTTAAATGCGGGCGCTTGGCCGTCGAGGGGCTCTCAACGCATCTGGCCTCGTCGGACAGCCTTGACCCGGATGACATAAGGTTCACAAACGAGCAGATAGAAAGGTTCTTTTTGACGGCGGACGTGCTGAAATGCAAAGGGTACAACGTCGGAAAGCTCCACCTTCAGGCCAGCTATGGCTTCTTGAACTATCCGGACGTCAAAAGCGGCTATATCCGCGCGGGAATAGCCCTTTACGGCGTGATGAGCCATGACGAGGAGACTAGGGCTAAACTCGCCTTGAAGCCCGTACTGGCGCTGAAAGCCATTGTCGCGCAAGTGCGATGGATCGCGGCGGGCGAGAGCGTCAGCTACGGAAGGACGTTCACGGCAGTCAAACCTTTGAGGCTGGCGACCGTTTGCATTGGATATGCCGACGGGGCGCCGCGGCATATGTCCGGAAACGGCGGCTTCTGCCTGATCCGAGGGCGCAAGGCCCCCATCGTCGGACGGATATGCATGGACTTGCTTTTGGCCGACGTGACGGGTATAGAAGACGTCGAGCCCTGCGATGTGGCGACGCTGATAGGCAGGGACGGCAATGAAGAAATACGCTGTGAGGATTTCGCGAGGGCATCGGGCACGATTTCTAATGAAATACTCTGCAGATTAGGGAACAGGCTGCCGAGGATATATGTATAAAGGGGTTACATGTCACACCTACCCCGTCTTTGCGAGCCTCAGCGAAGCAATCCAGTACTTTTTACGCCGATTTAAATGTTCTTTCTGGATTGCCGCGTCGCTACGCTCCTCGCAAAGACGATTCTTAGTGTTTTCCAATGCTGTGTGACTTGTAACATAAAGGGTATGCAATTGAGAGTTTTATTTATTTATCCTGATTTTTTGGAAGCAACAAAAAATGCTAGGAACATCCCCGGGAATTACAGCGAGGGGCTGGCCTCGCTTTCCGCTGTTTTGAAACAAGGGGGGCATGATGTCGAGCTGTATCATTTGACCTACATGCCCGACAAGGCGGATTTCATAGATAGGGTCAAAGAGTATTCGCCCGACATCATCGGGATAAGCATCAGGACGAGCGCGCTGGACATTGCGGCGGAAATGGCCGTGTGGCTGGATGAGGAACTGCCCGATATTTACGTTATGGCAGGCATGTATCATCCGTCCCTCGCCCCTGAGGAGACGATCCGCTTGCGGGGCATCGACGCAATATGCATAGGCGAAGGCGAATACCCATGCCTGGACTTTGTGGATCATTTCGCCGAGCACGGCACACCGGATTTGAATGCCGGCAGCTTTTGGGTAAAGGATCGGGACGGCACCGTTCACAAGAATCCGGTAAGGCCGTTCATCGCCGATTTGGATATGCTTCCTTTCCCCGATCTTGACATTTTTGACTACCGCAATCTTAGGAGCAACGCGCAGCAGAATACTGCCGAGGTGATCGTAAGCCGAGGCTGCATTTTTTCCTGCACGTACTGCGCCAACGCCCAGTTGCGGAACATCTATCCGGAGAAAAACGGATATGCGAGGTTCAGGTCGCCTGAAAAAGCGATTGAACTGCTGGAACGGGTTTTGGAAAAGGACCCGAATATCAATTGCTTCAGCTTTAACGATGCCATTTTGAACGTTTTCAAGGATTGGTTTTACGCTTTCACTGCGCTGTACAAGCAGAGAATCAAAAAAAAGTACGTATGCAATCTGCGGATAGATTTGCTGGACGAAAAAATGATCAACGAGCTTGCTGATTCCGGTTGCTATCTGGTGACGCTCGGGTTGGAAATCGGCAATGAGGAATATCGGAAAAAATACCTGAACCGCGCCATGACAAATGACCACATCGTAGAGGTTTCCCATATGCTAAAGAAGGCAGGGATAATCGTTAACGCTTACAATATCATTGGGCTTCCGCACGAAACGCTTCCGCTTTCGCTTGAAACGGTGAAGCTCAACGCGAAAATGCACACCGACAACGTGATCATTAGCATGTTCCAGCCGTTCCCTTCAACGAGGCTGAGGGAAATAGCCGAGGAAGCCGGTTTTATCGATCCAACCGTAAGCCCTCACGACCCGGTGCAGCTCCGCATGCCCGATTATTCGAGGGGCGACATTCTGTATATCCGCTACAGCTTCATGAAGTTGATGCGGCAATACCGCAAGATATACCAGACAATGACGGGCGGGCAACTTGAGCGTGCGATTAGCAGGCTCGACGGAAAAATTCTTGGGAACAAGCACCCGAGGCGGCTCATCGGCGCGGTGAGAAGCAGGAAGCATTGGAGCATCGTATTTGTGAAAAGAGCCGCATCGCGGCACTTGCCGGCCGTTTATAAAATGCTGCGGCGGAAACGCGACGAAAAAGCGGCGAGGGGGGAATGAGGAAGCAAAAAAACGTATTCCGAGAGCAAGGTTCTGAGCATACACCTGAAAAACAGCAATCTGTGAGCATCCACCGTCTGTCGTATGCGGACGGTGGTATTTTTATGACTTTTTTTATATACCCTTTGAATTGCGGCCATAAATTACATAAAATTACATAACATTACATAATATAAACAAATTATTAAAAAAATATGTTGACATATGTATACCGATGCATTATAATGCGTATATTCGCTTAATGGAGGTTGTTTCTTATGCCTGATGTATATTTACGCTCTAAAGATTTAGAACAAAAGTACCAGGTAAGCCGAGCGACGGTTGATAATTGGAAAAAAGCAGGAATGCCGTTTTTAAAAATAGGGCGTTCCGTGAGGTTTGACGAAGTAGAAGTTGAAAAGTGGATCCATGAGCATTTCGGTCAAAGGTAGATACAGAGCAAGCTAAAGAATGGAGGAATAACGGATGAACCACGATATCTGCCCCATTTGTGAAATGGAATTGACGCATGACCATCACTGTTCAGACTATGTGTTTTCGAGTTTTTCGATTGAATTGGAGCTCCTTGAATTGACGGCCAATATCGGGCTTGAGCCATACGACGACTACATAGAGGAAAATACCTACTCCCCGCGCATCCAGGAGCGAAATCTGACAAGTTTTGACACGCGAAAGAAGCCTGTCCCTCTTTTTCTCCGACTCTAGGGGCTTGGGGACTGACAGCAAAGCGCGCCCCCCGGCATAACACCGATAGTCGGTGATACGCAAGGGGGCGCGCCGGTTATTGTTATACTATGCCGAAGCCGAAGCCGAAGCCATCCGGGATACGGCCATCTGAATGCATTTTGTGGGACATATTTCAGCACAGTGCCCACAACGTTCGCATTTTTCATAATCGATCGCGGCGAGGTTGTCTTCGACAGTAATTGCTCCTGCCGGGCATTCCTTGGCGCATTTGCGGCACGCGATGCAGGCATATGAGCACTGCTTCCTTGCAAGCGCGCCTTTTTCCATGTTTTTGCACAGAATAACGGTTGCCGCGCTTGCGTCCTCAACAGTAATCAGCCGGTGCGGGCACGCCTTTATGCAAAGGCCGCAGCCCGTGCAGAGTTCCGTGCGGATCTGGGCGAATCCCGTATCCATACATATTGCGTCTGACGGACAGACGATTTGGCAGTCGCCAAAGCCAATACACCCGAAAGCGCAGGCTCCCTCACCGTTGAAAAGCTGTTTTGCGGCCACGCAGGTTTTTATCCCGTCGTAATCCAAATTCGTTTGCAGGGCTTCGCAGTCTGTCCTGCAGTGGACGACGGCGAGTTTCGCAGCAACGGCTCCGGCATCGACGCCCAAAATCTCGCCAAGCCGTTTGGCAGTATCCGATCCGCCGGGAGTGCATAGGGTGGGTTTTGTTTCGTTTCCTGAGGCAAGGGCTGACGCGTAATCGGCGCAACCGACGTAACCGCATGCGCCGCAATTTGAGCCCGGAAGGGCTTCCGTAAGGCGTTCGACGTTTTCATCAACAGGGACGCCCATGAATTTGGAAGCCATGCAGAGCGCTATGGCGCAGACTAAGCCGATAACGGTCACACAGGCGGTCGCGAACAGGATCATAGTCATATCTTACCTCCTATCCTAACCGAAAAGGTTTTCGGCCACACCCACAAACGCGAAGAAAGAAAGGGATAGGATCGTCGCCGCACAAAGCGTAATTGGGATTCCTTTGAAGGAAGGCGGCGGATCCGCGTTTTGCAGTTGTTCCCGAATTCCTGCAAAAAGCACCATCGCGAGCAGAAAACCGATTCCGGCGCCAAGCGCCTGGATGATTGCCTGCAGAAACGTGTACCCTTTCATTATGTTGTCGATCGTGACTCCCAATATGGCGCAATTCGTAGTAATCAATGGGAGGTATACTCCCAGTGCAGTGTAAAGGGACGGTATAAATTTTTTGAGGATTATCTCCACCAGTTGAACGAGAGCCGCGATGACCAATATGAAGACAATCGTCTGCATATAGCCAAATCCGTTGCTTTCAAGAATGTACGTTTGAATAGGCCAGGTGACGCACGTTGCGAGAAGCATGACAAAGATTACTGCGGCGCCCATGCCTACCGCGTTTTTCAGTTCCTTTGAAACGCCCAGAAAAGGGCAAATCCCGAGAAACTGGCTTAAAACATAGTTGTTTACAAGCACTGTGCTCATTATTATAATGATTAGCACTCTGATTTGATCCATTATTCAGCGCCCCCTTTCTTGCAAATACAGGCCGACACGCAGTCCTCGCAGCCAAAGTCCTTTCTTTTGATCGCTTTACCTTTTGAGACCTTGTTGACCAGAGCTATCAGTATCCCAAATACGGCAAATCCTCCGGGGGCCATCGTAAAGATGGGTATATTGTTGTTCACCAGCACGGGGATTTCAATGCCATACCATGTGCCGCTGCCGAGAATCTCGCGTATAGTGGACATTACAAGCAGGGCGAGAGTAAAACCGGCTCCCATGCCTATGGCGTCCAGGATTGAATTGACGACCGTGTTTTTATTTGCGAACATTTCCGCCCGGGCAAGGACTATGCAGTTGACTACTATCAGCGGCAGGAATATCCCCAACGACTGATACAGCGGATATGCGAAAGCCTCGACGAACATCTGCACAAGCGTCACAAAGCCGGCTATGAAGATGATGTAACAAGGTATCCGGACTTTATCGGGGATGATGTTGCGGAGCAGCGATATGCAAGTATTTGAACCAAGGAGGACGAAAGTGGCTGCCGCGCCCATCCCGATCGCGTTTGAGGCTTGCGTGGACACGGCCAGGAAAGGGCATGCGCCCAAAAGCAAGACTAAAACCGGGTTTTCCTTGACAAGGCCCCTGGTCAGGATAGAAAATCTGTTCATGGATTAGCCCCCTTAATGATGTCAAATGCCTCGAAGGCGTCCAGGATTCCGTTTTGGTGGGATCTGGAGGTGATGGTCGCGCCGGAGATGGCGTCCACTGTTGCCGCAAGGGTTTTGTCCATCCCTTCATAGACTCCGGCCCTGTCTAAGACGACCGTGCCCAAGCCTTGTGTTTCCTTATGGTCCAGCACCGCGCTGCCAATCAGCTTTCCGTCCGGGTCGATGCCGCATATGAGCTTGATATCGCCGCCGTAACCGCCGGGGGAGGTGATCATGAAGACATATCCGACACCGTTGGTGGTTCCGTAGACTTCTGTAACGGATGCCGGCAGTTTTTCCGTTTCAATCAGTACGAACTCATCCGCGTCCGGAATAATTTCTTTTCGGGCATTCTCAGCGCGCTCGGCGGCAGCTCTGACGATTATAGGTTCCGTGACGCTGTTGCCAAATGCGAGAAGACCTGAAATAAACAGGCTTATGAGCGTCAAAACAAGTATAGGCTGAATGAAGTCTTTTTTCATTTTTTCAACCCTCCCAGCGCTTTGCTCATTGTGAGTTTATTAATGAACGGGACCAGCATGTTCATGAAGAAAATCGAGAAAGCCACGCCCTCCGGGTTGTTGCTGTATAACCTGAGCAGTACCGTCAACAGGCCGCAACCTATCCCGAACACGATTCGGCCGGAATTTGTCGGCGGAGTCGTGGGATAGTCGGTCGCCATGAAAAATGCGCCCAAAAACAAGCCGCCTGCCAAGAGATGGTACTCAGGCGGTTTGCCGAGCACTGCCGTAAGCACGAAAACGGTTCCGATGAAGGCCACGGGGGTGTGCCAGGTGATGACGCGGCGCACAAGAAGGTAGATGCCTCCAAGCAAAATGAGCAGGGCGCTTGTCTCGCCCAGGGAACCGCCGTGATTCCCGATAAACATGGTCCAAAGCCCGGGCAGGCTGCCGAGTTCGCCCCTTTTCATCAGCATAAGCGGCGTCGCGGAGGAGACAGCGTCGGATACCTTTACCCACGTCGTCATGTTGGCGGAAAAGGCCAGGAACATCACTATGCGCGCCGTGGCGGCCGGATTTGCGAAGTTTTTGCCGAGACCGCCGAAAAGCTGCTTGACGAAGATGATTGCCACGACGCAGCCGACGATTGCCTGCCAGACAGGGATGCCCACAGGCAGGTTAAACGCTATCAGCAGCCCGGTGACACAGGCGGAAAAATCTTTGATGGTGACCGGTTTCTTCATCAGCTTTTGATAGATGTATTCCAGAATGACGCAGCTTGCTACGCAGACAGCCACGATAAGGGCGGCACGGGCGCCGAATATTACAATCGAAGCAACGAGGACAGGGATGAGCGCGATAACCACATCGAGCATGATTCGGCTCGTGGTGATTTTATCGTGTATATGAGGGGAAAACGAGACTTTAAGTTTATTCATTTTTGCCGCGCCTCCCATAATAGATTTTTAGACAGCACCATGACATGGGCCAGCGGCCTTTTGGATGGGCATAAATATGCGCAACAGCCGCATTCGGCGCACATGTTTACCTTGTACTTCTGCAGCAAGTCGGTACTTTTCAGTTCATATGCGCTTTCGATATTGAGCGGCATAAGCTTCATGGGGCATTTGGAAACGCACCGCCCGCATTTGACGCAGGCAGTCTGAGCGGGTTGATCGGATTCTTTTTCAGTTAAAGCAAGTATGGCGTTGGTGACTTTTACTGTGGGCATGTCCAAATTGGGAACGGCCGTCCCCATCATGGGTCCTCCCATCAGGATTTTTTTGCAGTTTTCTTTCAATCCTCCGCAGTAATCAAAAAGTGCGCCGATTGGAGTTCCTATTGGCGCAATGACGTTCTTGGGGGTGTTCACTGCCGGCCCGTCAACGGTCACGCATCTGGAGACCAGCGGCATTCCGGTCTTTATGTATTTTGCGAAAACTGCGACCGTTGTGCAGTTGAGGACGGTGCATCCGACGTCATTCAGACGGCCGCCCTCAGGCACGATCCGGCCTGTGACGTTATACACAAGCACCTTGCGTTCCCCCTGCGGGTAGCGGGAGGGCAGAACCCGGACGCTCATGCCGTCGATCCCGGCGGTGAGATCCTGCATTTTGCGGATCGCTTCCGGTTTGTTTTCTTCTATGCAGACAATAAGGTTTTTAGGTTTAATGTACTCCATTACCAACTTTGAGCCATCGATGACATTTTCAGCGTCGTCAACCATAGTCCTTGTGTCGGAAGTGATATAAGGCTCGCATTCCGCTCCGTTTATCAGAATATAGTCAAGCTTGACAGACTCTCTGAACGTGAGCTTAGGCGCCGTCGGATACCCTGCGCCGCCAAGCCCGACCACGCCGCTGTCTCTGACGGCGTCGAGGAACTGTTCAAGATTTGTGACGGTAGGGGGGGAGATGCCTTCGTAGAGCGATTGTTCGCCATCGGAGGCAATGACTACCGAGGTGGTTTTTTGGCCTGTGTTGCTGTCGAGATCGACAATGCTTTTGACTGTGCCGGAAACGCTTGAATGCACAGGGGAGGAAACCTTCCCGTCAACTTCGCCGATCAACTGCCCAACCTTAACGGCGTCACCGACTTTTACGATGAGCTTGGCCGGCGAACCGCTGTGCATTTTCATAGGCAGCCTTACTTCAGGAGGTACCGGAATTTCTTCGGGTACGCATCCGGCTGTGTTTTTTGAATGCGGCACCGGCAAGCCGCGTATTTTTTTCACGCTGCAACCATCTCCTCTCATTGTTTGATTTAATTTTGCTATCAGTGTTCAATCGCATTGTCCATAATACACAAAAGACAAGGGTTATGCAATACGGCGGAATGCCTGTGTTACTAATAATTCATTTTGCTTAATTAAAATCCTCTATAACAATAACGGTAATTAACTCAGTGCCTTGCGTTCGAAGCACGCTTTTTTTGCTTCCTTTTCGCTTCCAGTGCGCATCCATGCGCACATCAGCGCGCTCCGCATCCATGCTCCGCTTGTCAGGAAGCAAAAATAAGCGTACTCCTCACCGGCACTGAACAGCTAGCATCGCCGGTTTTATTAAAAACAGCGTGCAAAAATCAAGTTGATTTATTGCGGCGATGTGTTATAATAGCGGTGCAAAAATCTACATTGTTAAACAAAAATGGAGGATAAAATGAAGAAAATCGCCACGCTATTGCTTGCGGCAGCCGTTATGCTTGCCGCGCTGTTTACGCTCGTTTCGTGCAACAGCAATACGAACAACGCAGGGAACAACTCCCCGTCTCCCGCCCCATCGGAGGCGTCTCCCGCACCATCGCAGGCAGCTCCCGCACCGGTCGGCAAAATCGTCTGCGGCATCACCGAATATGAGCCAATGAACTACAGGGACGGCAGCGGAAACTGGACTGGATTTGACACCGAATTCGCGCTTCTTGTCGGCGAAAAGCTGAACATGGAGGTCGAGTTCCAGATGATCGAGTGGGGCAACAAGTTTGCCGAACTCAATTCCGGGGCGATCTCTTGCATCTGGAACGGATTCACGGCCAATGCCGAAGAAGACGGAGTGCCTAGAGATACTTTGTGCGACATGTCATACAGCTACATGCTCAACCAACAGTGCGTCGTCGTCAAGACTGACAGGGTAGGGGAGTTTACTTCAATTGAGAGCCTTGTCGGCAAGGAAGTGGCCGTCGAAAGCGGATCCGCGGGAGAATCAGCGGCGCAGGACCTCGTCGGGGCCAGCGGCAAAACCATTGGCGCGTCTACGCAGATCAATACGTTTTTGGAAGTCAAGTCGGGCGCCGTGGACTGCGCGATAGTCGATATATTGCTGGCGCAAAAGATTGCCGGCTCCGGGGATTACGCCGATTTGACGATAGCAAGCATTGAGCTGGACGCCGAAGTGTACGCCATCGGCTTCAAAACGGGAGACCCGTTGCGTAATGCGGTCAATCAAGCCATGAGGGAACTGGACGAATCGGGCACGCTTGCCGCGCTTGCCGAGAAATACGGTTTGGAAAACAATTACGTGCTGGACACGAGCTACGGCAGCTAATGTTATAGTCTGAAAAGGGGGGAGTATGCTCCCCCCTTGCCGTATACAAAGGTATTGATATGAGTTTTTGGAACGTCACGATAAATCTATGGAACGGCTTTCAAACGACGCTTTTGCTATTCTCCCTGACGTTGTTGTTCGCGCTTCCTCTGGGGCTTTTGGTTTCTTTTGGCTCCATGTCGAAAATAACCCCGTTGCGCGTCCTTATAAAAATCGTCGTGTGGATAGTGCGCGGCACGCCGCTTATGCTCCAGATTTTCGTCGTTTTTTACGTGCCGGGGCTTATCTTCAACGCCCCGATTTCGTCACGCTTCAACGCCGCCGTTATAGCGTTTTCCATCAATTACTCCTGTTATTTCAGCGAGATATTCCGAGGTGGGATTGAGAGCATTTCGCACAGCCAGTACGAAGCGGGGCATGTGTTGGGCATGACGAGGTCGCAAATCTTTTTCCGGGTCGTGTTGTTGCAGGTCATCAAACGCATAACCGCGCCCATGTCAAACGAGGTCATCACGCTAGTCAAGGACACGGCGCTTGCGCGGGTGATCATGGTGGTGGAAGTCTTGAAGGAAGCCGAGCTTTTTGCGGCGAGGGGACTGCTTTGGCCTTTGTTCTACACAGGCGTGTTTTATCTGGTGTTTGTCGGGATTTTGACGCTCCTGTTTGGGTACACGGAAAAACGGCTGAGCTATTTTAGGGCATGAATATGGCTATTTTGGAAGTTGAAAACTTAACGAAGTGCTTTGGGACGGCTGAAGTGCTCAGCGACATCGGCTTTTCGCTTGACGAGGGCGAATCGTTGGCCATTCTCGGCGCGTCCGGCAGCGGGAAAACGACATTGCTGCGCTGTTTGAACTTTTTGGAGCGGCCAGATTCGGGACGCATCATTTTGCGCGGCGAATTGTTGTACGATTCCGCCGATCACGATAAATATGGCGAGGGGGGCATCCGTGAAAAAAGGCTGCATTTCGGGTTCGTGTTTCAGACCTTCAATCTGTTCCCGCAGTACACGGCATTTCAAAATGTCGTGCTGGCCCGTGAGCTTGCGGCCGACCGGCTTCCTGATTTTAAGAAAAACAAAAAAGCCATAATTGAAGAAATACACGGCGAGGGCATGGAGCTTCTTGAGCAGATCGGCCTTGCCGCAAAGAGGGATTCATACCCGCACCAATTGTCCGGGGGGCAGCAGCAGCGCGTCGCCATCGCAAGGGCGTTGGCGATGAAGCCGGACATCCTGTGTTTTGACGAGCCGACGTCCGCGCTTGACCCGGAACTGACGGGCGAGGTGCTGAAGGTCATACGCGGGCTTGCGGAACGGAACACGTCAATGCTGATCGTCACCCACGAAATGCAGTTCGCGCGTGAGGTCGCCGATACGATTCTGTTCATGGACGAAGGGGTCAAAATCGAATACGGAAAGCCCGAGGACGTGATGGACAACCCTTCAAGCGAGAGAATGAAGCGCTTTTTGGAGCGGTATTCTTCCGATTAGGCGCGTTGCAAAACCATATTGTAAATTGTGAATTGTTAGGGAGGGGGAATACTTATGAAGATGATAAACGCCTGGACCACTGAAATTGACGAACCGGAACTCGCTGTATCAGAGATCATTCGACAAATAGACCTTGAAAACGGGCTTCAGACGAACACGGTCGGATTCCTTACATGCAGCTATGACTATGTCGAGTCGGGCGTGGTCAAAGCTGTTTGCGAAGCGCTGCCATTTGACGTGATCGGATGCACGACCTTGACAAACGCGAACAATGCGGAGGCGGACACAATGCTTTTATGCATGACCGTGCTCACGGCCGATGACTGCAGGTTTGCCACGGCGGTGACCGGATCGCTGCAGGAGAACTTGCAGGAGGAGATGGACGCAGCGGCGGCTAAAGCGAAATCGGAGCTTGGGGAAACTGCCCGGATGGCGCTTGCATTCTTCCCGATGTTCGGGATGGGCGGGGAAATCATTCTCAGCGCCCTGGACAAAGCATTGGGCGGGACTCCGATATTCGGAACGGTCGGATGTGACCATGATACCGCGGAATATAGCAATACATACACCGTATACAATGGCGAATGCTACAGGGATCGTTCGTCTTTTTTGCTGATTTCAGGGGAAATCAACCCCAGATATGTCGTAATGGCAACCTCCGAGCAAAACCTGAGAAAGCAGCCGGCGGTAATAACATCATCGGAAGGGTGCCTTCTCAAGGGCGTCAACGGCAAAACCGCCAGAGAATATTTTGAATCGATGGGCCTCATATCCGGAAAGGGCGTTGAAGGGATGAGTTCAATTCCTTTCGTGGTGGATTACAATGACGGCACACAGCCGGTCGCCCGCGCAATATTCGGAATAAATGAAGACGGCTCCGCCATCTGCGGGGGCCTCATGCCTGAAAACAGCACGCTTTATATTGGACGGATGGATGTGGAAGACATCCTCCTGACGGCAAAGGAATCTGTCAGCAACCTTCTGGAAACCGAAGGCATCAATGGGCTGATCCTATTCCCTTGCCTGGGCAGGAACATGGTTCTGGCCATGGATCCGCTAGCGGAAGTCGACGTGGTAAAAAACCTTGTCGACGATCGGGTTCCGTGGCATCTTGCATATTCCGCCGGCGAGTGCTGCCCCGTGTATGGCAAGGACGGCAGCACGGCGAATAGATTTCATAATTTCACGTTCATAGGCTGCGCGATTTAGGGAGTTGAGAGTTGAGAGTTGAGAGTTCGTGAACCGCCCGAAAAACGGTAGTTAGCAAATAGAATCAAAGGGGCAATGACCATGCTTGAAGGCAGTATTACGGATGGCCAAACGGACATTGAAGAACTGATAAAAGAAAACAGGAGCCTCAAACGCCAAATGAGGAACCTGGAATCTGTGCTGCAACGCAACAAGGCTATGATGGCGGCCAGGACAACGGTCAACTCCATGTTGGAATCCGATCAAAAAAACATGCAACGCAACATGGACCTTCTGCTGGCCAACAGCGCGGATATCATACTTTTGTTCGATAAGGACGGCCGTTTTTCCTACTGCTCCAATACGTTTTTGAAAGCCACCGGCATTGTGGATTACGGCTTGATCAGCGGCAGGCACTATTGGGAGCTGTTCTCCAATACGGAGCTGCTGGGATGGAATGATTTTATCACGGCGAATTTCAAGAATGCCATTGAACAGCGAAGCACGGTTGTGGTCAATTCGTCCGTAGATTTATCCGGCGGGAGCAGTCCAAAGTATTATGACATCCAGATAACGCCGATGCTGGACAAAGACGGGCAGTTGGAAGCTGCCATGATGCTGTTTCACGATACGACCGACATAATACTCGCGAAGGAGCGGGCCGAGAGCGCGAATGTGGCAAAAAGCCTGTTTTTGGCAACGATGAGCCATGAAATGCGTACGCCGCTAAATGCGGTGTTGGGCATGACGACCATCGGAAAAACGGCAGTCAACAAAGATCGGATGATTTATTGCTTTTCAAGGATCGAAGACGCTTCACAACATCTGCTTGGGGTGATCAACGATGTTTTGGATATGTCAAAAATCGAGGCGGAGAAATTTGAACTCATGCCGACGGACTTCAGTTTTGAAAAAATGCTGAAAAGGGTCGTGAATGTAGTAAATTTCAAAATCGACGAGAAAAAGCAAAGTTTCATGCTGAGCATCGACAAAAACATTCCCGAAAAGCTGTTTGGCGACGACCAGAGGTTGGCGCAAGTCATCGCCAATCTTTTGGGGAACGCGGTGAAGTTTACGCCGGAGGAAGGAACGATTTGCCTTGATGCGCGGTTGATGGACGAAAAGGACGATATATGCACCGTGCGGATTGACATTTCGGATACGGGAATCGGGATGACCCCCGAGCAGCAAAGCCGACTGTTTCAGCCTTTTCAGCAGGCGGAGAGCGACACAACGCGCAAATATGGCGGAACGGGGCTCGGACTGGCAATCACCAAAAGCATCATAGAATTGATGGGCGGCGAGATATGCGTCGAATCAGAACTTGGCAAAGGTTCGACTTTTTCATTCACCGTACAAGCAAAAAGAAGCGCTGAGCGGAAGGCGGGGGCCGCGGCGGCGGAGTCAAACGAGGAAACCGCCCTGACATCTGCGCCCGAGAGCATGGAAATCTACGCCGGCCGCAAAATATTATTGGCCGAGGATGTTGAAATCAATCGGGAAATAGTTATATCCTTGCTTGAACCGACGGGTTTGGCGATCGACTGCGCGAAAAATGGCTCCGAATGCGTGCGAATGTTCAATGCCGCGCCGGAAGAGTATGAGATGATATTCATGGATGTGCAAATGCCCGAAATGGACGGCTACGAGGCGACGCGGCGCATCCGCAGCAGGGACATCCACCATGCGAAAAGGATTCCAATAATTGCAATGACCGCCAATGTGTTCAAAGAGGATGTTGAGAGATGCTTTGAAGCCGGGATGAACGGGCATATCGGCAAGCCGATAAACCTCGACGAAGTCTTCCGGCAGTTGAAGCAGCATTTACTGACTTAATTGCATGGCATAAAACCGTTGAACAATATTCAATATGACGTTCCCGCGTAACTGTTAGTGCCTTGCGCTCGAAGCACGCTTATTTTGCTTCCTTTTCGCTTCCAGTGCGCATCCATGCGCACATCAGCGCGCTCCGCATCCATGCTCCGCTTGTCAGGAAGCAAAA
>Ga0099364_10002627_pt1 | contig 28493 bp, 21 predicted proteins | sample TergutTh196P3_FD_73070 | JGI IMG/M metagenome (GOLD analysis project Ga0099364, IMG submission 73070) | Microcerotermes parvus P3 segment gut microbial communities from Pointe-Noire, Republic of the Congo - Th196 P3 | ecosystem: Host-associated > Arthropoda: Insects > Digestive system > Gut ... | reverse complement strand
CCCCACTCTCACCCCACAAGCCCATCCAAACAAGTCAATAATTCTTTCAAGCTATCATTTCTATTACGAACTGCCAAGTATAAGTTGTCATAATCTAAAGCGTGTACGGTACGCTCAGCTTCCCATCTTTTCTTCTTATAATCCTTGCTAGCTTTTTGGTAAACCTGTTTAAGAGATAACGAAGGGCGCTCTATTGTTTCGGTAGAAGTTGTTGTAATATCAAACCCAATAATTGAATTAACTAGGGGAATTGTTAACGCAGAATCAATCTGCGAATAATGATTTTCCTCTGCCAAGAACCATCCTTCAATCTCCATGACAGCAAGAATAATTTTAATAGGTAATATTTCATTTTCGGGTAAATTTAATTTCATCATAGTTTTAAGTTTATTTGTATCTGTTAATGGATAAACATCACGAATGCCAATTATGTAGGAGAAGGATTCTTCTAACAAACGATTAAATTGTTCATGAATATCAGATTTAACGGTTGAATTTTCGCCTCCTCCGTGGCAATCGTATATACGAAAAAGATATTGCGCCGAAGATGCCGTATCTGCCAAGCGAATAGAACAAATACGACGTAATCCTTCTTTTCCCGAAAAACGTATAGTTTCTAAATTTATCTTAGCGTGGCCAAATACATTTCTTACCAGATTTTCTATAAAGATCAGATCAGTTTGACCTTCTACGAAGATTGCAATTTTTTTCATGTTTAGTTCCATTTGGAGTTTATAAAATCTGTTGCTAGAAAATCAAAATTATTCAAACCCATGTATTTGAATTCATCAAATATTTCTTTACTGTTTTTGTAGTTATATACTTGACATTCTCCGCCGGATCGTTGGATAAGCTGCCAATATTTTAGAGGAATATTATTCATTACAAAACGGTCATTAGTTGACATTATAAGCTGTATACTTTCATTCTTTTCCGCTAATTCAATAAGTAGTTTAATCAATTTTGACGAACGCTCAAAGTCCAAACCTTCTCCTATGTCGTCTATAAGAATGGTTGTTGGAGTTTGCTTCATTGCATGATAAGTAAGATGTATAATTATTGACAAAGCGCGGAACATTCCTTGCGACATTGCCTCTTGAGTTAAAATCGCATCTCTATCCTTTTCCATTACAAAAAGTAAAAAATCATCTGCTCTTTCTTGTGTATCAATGTATGTTAAATTATATCCTATACTATTCATTGATTCTAAAACATTTTCTTTGAATTTTGTATCAAATTCAAGTTCTCCTACTGCAAATACTTCGATTAAAATATCAGAATTACCATTAAGAGAATCATCATGTATAGCTTTACCGTATTCTTGTTTCATAGAAGTTCCAAACGAATAGTAACGGACATTTTCTGCCCACGTATTAATTTTTTCTAAATAAGGATACTGTAGTATATCTCTGCGGGCAATAGCCAATTTATTGTCCGGTATTTGAAATTCAATGTTTTGTTTTAATTGAGCGGTATATATTTCCCCTTTTCCTGTATTATCGCGTTGAAAATATGTTTTTTCATTTCCAACAAGTTTTTCGGAGATAACTCTTTTGTCATTATTAACTAAAAAGTATTTATAACTTTCTGAATTATCCGAAAATTCGACTGCGTAATTCAAATGATCGCTAAAAAAATTATCCAGGATTGTTTTTTTTAATAAGTCAATAGCTTTTAATGTTCGTGTTTTTCCGGTAGCATTTTTTGCTGTTAGTAAATTTATTTTTCCAAGCTCAAAAGACTTTATCGCCCAGTATCTTTTATCGTTAATAAATTCAGAATACTCCAAATTTTTCAATATCATCCGTTTCTCCTATTTATACATCACGCTCCGCCACGCCGTCAACTTTTTGCAGAATTTACTTGCAGGGCATCAGACGCCAAACAGCTTTATCCCCTCATCCGGGAATTTTTCCTTTACCGAATCAACGGCGCGCCGGATTGCCTGTGCTTCTTCTTCCTCGCACCAGATTACAAGCGAGAAATTTTCTTCCGGCCAGACCGCGTCTCCCATGCGGGGGCCGGAAGTCCCGACCCCGTAAATGTTGGGAATTTTTGTGTAATACTTTCCCGCGCCTTCTTTGGCAAGCGCTTCCAGAATGTTTTCTTCTACCGAATGGTTAGCGAATATTTCAATACGAATCATGCTTCTACCTCTTTTGTTTTCATTTTACGCCCTTGGCCCGCGGCGATTCTTTGCCTTCGCGCTTCCGCCTTGGCAGTTCGTTCATCGGAACGTTTATTGATTATAGCGTAAACCGTAGGCATTAGGAACAGAGTCATCAATGTACCAAAGGAAAGCCCGCCAAGGACTGTTTTTCCGATAGGCGCAACAAGCTCCGAACCCTCGCCGGGGAAAAATGCCATTGGAAGAAGCCCCAGAACCGTTGTAAGAGTAGTCATTAAAATCGGACGCAGCCTGTTACCAGCAGCTTCGATACAAGCGTCCTGCAGAGAATAACCCCGCTTGCGTAAAAGGTTGGTGTAGTCAACCAGAACAATACCGTTATTTACAATAACGCCGATTAACACCAAAAGCCCTACCGCAGTAAGTACATTGAAAATAGTGTTTGTGATAAGGTAGATAGCAACAATACCTATCAGCGAAAGCGGAATAGTGAGGATGATGATAAACGGATCGCGGAATGATTCAAACAGCGAAGCCATTACACCAAACACAAGGAAAACCGCGACAATACAAATAAGAATAAACCTGCCGAATATTTTTACCATTTCGGCATTGTCGCCGCCAAACTCAATTATTACATCGTCTTCTATGGGAATTTCCGATCTTATAAGATGTTCCACCTTGGTATGCAGGACATTTGTTCTTGTACCTGGTACAGCTCCAGCTGAAACATTAATTATGCGGCTTTGATTTTCGCGGCGGATAGTAAGGGGCCCGGTTCCTTCTTCGTATGTAACAAAATTGGAAAGCGGAACCCTGCCTGCCATTTGACTGCTAATAAAAATTTGATCCAACGCAGGCAATGTGTTGCGATCCGCTTCTGCCAGGATAAGCAGAACATCGTAATCCCTGCCGCCGGACCTGTATCTGGTGGCAACAACGCCGTCTACAGCAGCCCTTATTTCATTGCCAACCGTAAAGGCATTCAGACCAAGGGCGTACATTTTTTCACGGTCAAGAATAATTTCATACTGGGGAAGCCCGTCCTGTAAATCTACCCGTGGTTCTGTAACCTCAGGAATTCTTTCCCTTAACAAATCGGCGATTCTTTCTCCAAGGGCTTTTCCTTTTACCAAATCATCCGTGCGCAGAATAATATTTACAGCATTTCCGCCGCCGAAACCCATGCCCATACCGCCGCCAAAAGAAAACTGAACGCCGGGAATCTGATTCAGGTAAGGCCGCAGTATTTCTTTTATTTCATTGGCGTTTTCAACCCTTTGTTCGTATGGCGGCAGATTTATTCTAAGCGATCCCGAATGACTACTGCTGCCGCCCATCCCAAAAAAGCCGCCGCCGCCGGCCCGCAGAACCAGACGATCATAACCCTTAATCTCTCTTTCAACGATGATCTGGAGCTGCCTTAAAACCGCTTCGGTTTCCTGCAGGGGAGTTCCCATCGGAAGGGTCGCAGTTATACTTACATTGTCTTCATCCTGCTGCGGCATGAATTCCCAGCCGATTATAGGGATTAAGGCTATGCTTATAACTAATAAAACAAGCAAAGAACAAATTACAACAGCTTTGTGTTTAAGCACCTTTCTTACGGCATTTCTGTATTTGTTTTCCAGCCAGATAAAAAACCTTTCAAAGCTGGCGTCAATTCCAGCCAGCCTGCCAGTAAGCGGTTTTTGTACCCGCGTAACAACCGGCAGATAATGGCTCGCGAGTATTGGCACAAGAAAAACAGCGGTAAGCAAAGAGATACCAAGCGATATTACAACTGTAAAAGCAAGACCAGCGAACATCTCACCGGCTATTTCCAACAGCCCCTGAAACATTACAAGCGGAGCGAAAACACAAATCGTTGTAATGGTAGAGGCAGTAATTGCGATTAACATTTCCGAAGTTCCAATTACTGCGGATGTTTTTAGCTTCGCTCCTTTTTCCCTGTACTTGTAAATATTTTCCAGAATAACAATGGAGTTATCTACAAGCATACCTATACCAAGCACAAGACCCGCCATAGTCATAAGGTTAAGGGTAAGGCCCGCGAAATACATCGTCATCATGGTGATAATAATGGAAACAGGAATACTTATACCTATAATTAAGGTTGGTTTTGCCGAACGCAGGAAAATAAAAAGTATTAATATAGCCAGTAACGCGCCGCTTACCGCAGATGATGTTACCTGATTAAGCGAATTTTCCACGATATCGGTAGTGTTAAAAAGTTCTGTAATATTTATATCGGGCGGAAGATCTTGTTCTATTCTCGCGAGTCTTACGCGCAAATCTTTCGCGGTTTGTACAGAGTTTTTTCCGCTTTGTTTTTGAACCTGCAGCATTACGGCAGCCTGACCGTTTACAAACACAACGCTGGTTTCATCACGGTAGCCTTCGAACACATCGGCAAGATCGCGCAGATAAATAAGACGCGGCAATTCTACCTGTGTACCGGTAAAACCGCCGCCCCTGTAGGAAATAACTGTGTTTCTTATTTCGTCCAGTGATGTGAACTCGCCCATGGTTGTAAGTATGTAGGACATACCGCCTTCTATAATTGTACCTGCGGCGGTTTGTATATTCTGAGCGGCAAGCATCTGCTGAATTTGAGTTACTGTAAGGCCGTACGCTTCAAGGCGGCTCTGGGGGATTTCCACCCGGATAATTTTTTCCATGCCCCCGTCTACCGAAGCGGTCGCTACACCCGGTGTCTGCTCGATCCTTGGAACGATTGTATCCTCGGCAATTTCCCGCAGTTCTTCTGGAGTACGCCTGTCCGATGTTACCATAAGACCCATGATCGGGATCATGGAAGGATCAAATTTAAAAATCATCGGAGTCTGCGCTCCCGTGGGCATAAAGTTTCTGATACGTTCAAGAGCGTCTCGTATTGAATTGGAAGCATCGGACATATCCGTGCCGTAAGTGAATTCCAGAATCACCATACTGGAACCCTTGCTGGAAGTGGACGTTACTTTTTCCAAACCGGACACACCAGACAGGATCGCTTCCAGAGGGCGGGTAACGGAACGTTCTACTTCTTCAGGACCTGCTCCTGTATATGAAGTGAACACAACAAGAATCGGCGGATTAATTTCCGGGTAAAGATCGATTGGCAAATTTACCATGGCGAAAAAACCCAACCCGATAAGAAGGGCGAAAAATATAAAAAATGTGGTTGGTCTTGATACAACCGTTTTAACTAAACGCATAAGTTTTCTCCGTATCGCTTTAAAAAATTAGCTTAATGGCGTAAGCCGCTCAATCACATTGACTCTGGAGTTGTCATCAAGTAAGGTTTGTCCCCGGACAACAACTTCTTCATCTGCCTCAAGTCCGCTTTGTATTTCTATAATTCCGTCAATGTGTATACCTGGCATGATAATTCGTCTTTTTACGATATTAAAATCGGGGTTTTCCGGGTCTTTTTCTACCACAAAAACATACTGTTCCCCAAATCTGTTAATTACTGCCGCTGCTGGAACTTTTACAATATTGTCCTTGCTCTCAGTAATTATTTTTACCTTGGCGAACATACCCGGTTTTAGCTTGGAACTTGTATCTGTTACATTTACCTTTATTTCCATTGTGCGGGATGCCATGTCAACTGTCGGCGACAATTCGGTTATGCTCCCCTGAAAAATTTCACCCGGCCACGCGTCCAGGGTAATTTCGCAGGACAAGTTCAGCGCCATCTTTGAGATAAAGCGTTCGGCGACATGCAGCCGTATTTCAAGCCCGCCGTCTCCAGCAATTCGCGCCAGCGGCACTGCCTGAGTAATAGTCATTCCCACCCGTACAGGAACTGCAACAACAGTTCCGCTGATAGGAGCTGTCGCGACACTGTGGCGGAAAGTCATGCCCGGGCGGGTAGGGTCAATAGTCGCTACAGGAGAGTCCCTATTTACCCTGTCGCCCGCGTTTACATGAAGCTGGTACACTCTTCCGGCGGCATCTGAATATACATCAACCGTAGAGCCCGCCCAAATGTCACCCGAAAGTGAGATATAATCCTGAATATGTCCTTTCGATGCCTGTATGGTATTTACCGCGAATACCGGCACTTCTATGACCGCCGTTTCAGGGCCTGAGCCTCTTGCTTCTCTTATTCGCTCGCAACTGGTTAAAGTTATTACGCTTACGCAAAGACATAGTGTGAAAAAAATCGAAATGTTAGCTTTCATTTATCTGCTCCCTTTTGATAGGGTCCCAAATGGAACCCCGATAGAATATTCAAGGTCTATAAGACCGTTGAGGTAATTAAATTGCTGCTCCAGCATCTGAACACGGGCCTGACGCAGAGACTGTTCCGCGCTTTGAACCTGAAAAAGGTCCTGAAGGCCGGCACGGTATGCCTGTTCGGTAAGCTGATAGGCACGCTCGGCAAGGCTTACCGTCTGCGCCTGCGCCTCGGCGGTGATATGGGTTCTTTCAAGCGCGAGGACAATGTTATAAATTTCAATTTCCGTTCCGCGGATCATTTGGGCAAGGCCGATAGTAGCGGTCCTGATCTGATCGTCAAGAGTTTGCATGCCTTGGCGCTCGCTGCCAAAAGGGAAAAGGCTGTTCAGGCGAAACCCTAGAGCTATTCTAAAATTGCCGGACTGCTGACTCCACAAGTCGCCGTCAAACCAGGAATCCTTCCAGGGGTCTCCGGAAAAAGTCGGGTCGAGATTCCAGCTTAACGAAAGGGTCGGTGAATACAGCCTGAGCGAAGTAGTCTTTTTCATATTGTTCAGCACCAGTATATCCTGCCTGAGTTCCTGAATATCCAGCTTGCCTGAAGCGGCCATTCTAATCAACTCGGATATATCCAGAGAAACAGAAGTTATATCCTCCGTGACAGGTATAAGCTCAAACAGCGTGTCGTAAGGCTGACCCAGGAAAAAAGCAAACTGCATCATGGCAAGGGTAAGGCCGCCTTCGGCCTGTTCGATAATCGGGCGCAGGTTTTCCCGTGCAACCTGAGCCTGCAATAAGGTCAGTTCCGGGGCAAGGCCGGCATTGAAATTTGCCTGGGCTATCTGCACCTGTCTCTCGGCATTTTCAAGGCTTCCTTGCAGCAGGGCGACATTCTCCTGTATAAGCAGCATGGTATGATACGCCTTGCGTACATCCCGTTCAAGCTGCGCCCTGGCTTTCTCAAAACTGATAAGCCCTCTTTCGTATTCCAGCCTGAGCCTCTTTGTATCCTCAAACATCGCAGCATTCAAATTGAGGCTTGCCGTAATTGACCCCGCAAGCCGCCACTGGGGGCCGCCGTCCATCGTTATGGGCCCTCCCAGCAATTCTGGAAGCGGCAAGGTCATTCCTTCCGGCGCATTGTTTAATCGGAGCAATGCCCCTCCCACATCTACCGAAGGAATAAACTGATTCCACGAAAGATCCGAAGCCCGCCTTCTGGTCTCTGCGGTAACCCGCGCCGTTTCTAAAGCAAGGTTGTTTCGTATAGCCATTTCAACCGCTTCATCGGGACTCAACCGCGTGGGCGGCGTATCCTGAGCTGTTAACGGCGGCGCGTAAAGCGTTATTCCCAGCATCAAGACCAAACTTAATACTACCAGCTTCTTATAATTAATTATTTTCTCATACCTCATTCCTAGTAAAACCTCCAAGCCCCAAAGTAATAAATCTATATAACACCCGTATATCGGTATTTTGCACTTCTTTTAAACAAAATTCGGTCGGTTCATTTTCTGTATAATTAGTCCGTGTTAAAGTATTGATAAGCAGGAACAGTATCCAATGTGACGCGATCTGCTTTTCCTCATCTTCTGCGCCGCGAAGGGGTTCAATTTTTATGTCTTCAAAAAGCCTGAAAATTTCTGTCTTTTTTTCCGGTTTGCCCAAATCCAGTTTTCGCGTGCGAATCCAGCCTATAGCGATTAACACTTCCGGGCGTGAGCGCAGGTAGACGGCGATTGAATAAATCCCAATGTAGAGTTGTTCCGCTGTATTCGTGGATAATTTTATCCCCTGCCTGGCGAACTCAATGATACGTTTGAATTCGCTAATGAAAAGGCGGCGGAGCATATCCTTTTTATTCTTGAAATGTCCGTAAAGGCTGCTCTTGGAAAGTCCCATGCGTTTGGCTACCATATCCATAGAAGCGTCCCAGGGGCCTGCTTCGGCTACAGCTTCGGCAACAGCCTTAAACAGCGGTTCAGGTTCTACGCTCCGCATCGTTCCTTCTACCATATTTTCCAGTCTTTCAAAATCAAGCGTGTCTGCTTGTTCGGCGGAATACCCAAGACCGTATTTCGTGATTTTATATATTGTAGAAATAATGTCCTGTATTTTTTCTTCGGAAGGAGTTTTTCCCAGAGATTTATTTTTTTTATGAAAAAACGACATGTAAAAGGTAAGAGAGGCGAATATCAACTGTAATATTGCCGGATTGGAATTATACTTCCTGTCAACTACCAAATGAAGCGTTCTCATGTCTGCGCCTCGGGTTTTGATATGTTTAGATATTGTGTGCCCGTTCAGATTACGGTCGTATATGTTTATCAGGGAGAAAAGCAGGGCGTATACATTCCTGCCAAAATACCCGGCAATGCTCTGTATTATGGTAAAAATTCCTTCATCCGCATCCTCGGTTAACAGCGCCTTTTCCAAATCTCCCCGGATAGAAGCCGCTAAATCGTCAAAAAAGCTCTCGGTCATGGCATCAGTCAGCGCCTTTTTGTTCAGAAAATGACGGTATAATGCCGTCTTGCTTACTCCCAATTCCTTGGCAAGCTGTGAGAGACTTGTTTTCTGGTAAAAATTGCGGCCCCAAACCCGGAACGCTGTATCTATTATCTTTGTCTTTATCATGTTACCGACCGTTCGTTAACATAGAATATAACAAATCAGGAATAAAAAGGCAACAGGAATTTTAGATTTATTCACGAATTTTTCTATATGTACAATTAATTTATACAATCTTCCATTCCGTAGCGATACGAATGGCGTCTGCTAGATTTTCCGCGCCAAGTTTCATGTAAACATTGTTTATCACCATTTTTACGGTATTAACAGAAAGGTTTCTGTTGGTCGCGATTTCTGAACGTGAAAGGCCGTGGGAAAGGTCTACAAGGATTTCTCTTTCTCTAGGAGAAATAGTGATATTCTTTGTTATGCTGTGAGCCTTTTTGAACTCTGTAGTAACATGAATCTGCCTTTTCGAGTAAGAAGCTGCTTTGCGGTTGATTGTTTCCAGCCAGGGTTTGGGAATCCGGCAGTCAGACTCCTTTAATGCGGCAGTGGTTAGAGTGCGTACATCTTTTCCAAGCTCAATAAATGGTATAACAATCTCATTTGGGGACGCTGTTTTGTACGCTTCTTCCAGCGAGGCAAAAGCCCGCTTTCTGTCCTTCATCTTATAATGAATACAGGCTTCCATTGCCAGCATTTCCACCCGCCCAAACAAAAATGACTCTCTATCTCTCACATTCAGAATATACGATAAAAGGGGGGGATAATTCCTTGTCGTATAACAAAACCAGGCTTTCATCTGATTTGCGAAGTTGTCGGTAAAGGCAGCGTGACTGTATGGGGAAAAACTTTCTTTAAGCCAGCTAGGCGATTTTTCCGGCATGCCAAGAGTACAGTAACACCAGCACAGAGCAATATCGTAATTGATAAAACGGTTGATATATTCGTCTTCTTCCAGGTGGGATTTCATTTCCAGAAGCGCCTGTTCCGCCTTTGGGTAACTTCCCTGCGCGATGCTTAAGCGGAGTTTGTAGAACAGCGCCCGGTGCATTATTTCAAATTGTTTGTATTCCCGCGCTTGTTCAAAGGCGCGGATGATAAAAGTTTCTGCAGCATGCAGGTCTCCCTGATAAAAATTAAGTTCTCCCCGCGCGAGTTCAGCTTCCCCCGTTCTAAGGCCGTCAAAATGCTGCAGTAAAAGCAAAGCGATACGGTTTAACGAATTAATGTATTTTTCCGGAGCGCCTTTTTGGGATGTGCCGACCGCGATAATCCAGGGACCCGGACAATGGTTATAGGATTTATTCAAATCAAGCGGCGGGGTAAAGTGTTCGCAGAATTTTTCAAAGTAAACATCAAAATCATAAATGTCATCCGTTAAGCACTTTGAAGCGCGAATGTAACCCCAGCAGTTGTAAAGTGCGCATAACGATTTATTCCTGAAAGAATCGTCCTTGGGCAGTTTTAGAAATTTCGCCTCGTAGTGTTCCGCAAGGTCGACAGATTTTTCCCAGAGCCCCTGACACATATAGGCTGCCAGATGCATTACCGCGAGATTTTTTACTGTGTCGAATGCCTGTTCTGGCGCACGGTCAAGGATTACCGCAGCGTATTTCGCTATGTCGCGCGGTATTTGTGATGGTAATGAATATAACAGGTTTACAATTGATTCATAGTCTTCTATCTTTTCATAATATGACAATGCGTCAATTTTAAAACTGTTTTTGTCGCACCATTCCCCGGCTATCGCGTATGTCTTTCGCTTTTGTTCTTCGGAAATCAGATCCTGCTTCGCTGTCAGAAATTCCAAAAACAGGGGATGAATAAGATATGTGTTTATATAAATGTCGCGCCGCACATAGGCGCTTTGTCTTTCCAACTCGGCAGTTAAATCGGTATCGTCTTCCGCCAAAAGAGCGATTAGGTCTACGGACAGATGGTCGATTAGGGAGAGGCGTATCAGAAAGTTTTGGAGACGGGCGGAAATTCCTTCCCAAATTTCTATTTCCATAAGCCGGAAGATATTTGTTTTCATCGCGCTGCGCAGATAACCTTCGTAACCGGGCGCTTTTTGGTATGACCGGGCTATCAGGTTGATGGCGAAAACCCAGCCGCCTGTGTCCTGCATGATCTCGCGCAGATGTTCCGGCTGAGGAGAAAAGTCCAGGCCGTGAAAATATTGGACAAGCTCGTTTTCGGTAAAGCGCAGATCATTTTCGTTTATATTAAACATTAGACCCCTGGAAACAAGGCCTGCGGTATTAACGCTAGGAACGGAGCGGGAAATCAGAAAAACCGAAGTTCCCGGCAGATTCAAAAGGATACATTCTTCTAAAAAGCGAATAACAGAAGGTTCTTCTATACAGTGAAAGTCATCCAAAACAAGGATTCGTTGTTCCATCCTTAAGTGTTCTTTCATAAGGGCTTTGTATTGTTCCAATTTGTCCGCAGTATCAGGAAAGCCAAGCTTGGTGGCTGCCTTGGCAAAGGGTGCGTTAATCTTTACTACGGTGTTGGCGCAGCTTTCCCAAAATCGCGCGCTGACATTGTCCCTTTCGGAAAGTTGAATCCATGTTGTAGATATCTGATATTCCTGTGTAAAATCATAAACCGCACATGTTTTCCCGTAACCCGCTCCGGCGCATACGACTACCAAGGGGTATTTTATGGCTTCCATGAACAGACTGTTTACCCGCGAACGCTTGAACTGGAAGATTGTATCAGTGTTATGGCATGGTTTCTGCATATCTAATCTTCTTTTTTATTATACACTCTTAATATTTATTTGTCATGATGTGTGACACTTTTATTCGTAAGTTACGCTTGCTGTTAGATGTATTTTTGATTATAATGTTATTAGTTATGAAAGTCAGTATAGTAATCCCAACCCTGAATGAAGAAAAGACGCTGCCCGGACTTCTGGAAAGCATTAAGATTCAGGACTTTGACGATTATGAGGTAATTATAGCGGACGCCAAATCAACCGACAAAACACGGGAAATAGCTCATAATTTTGGCTGCCGGGTGGTAGATGGGGGAAGGCCGGCGGCGGGGAGAAATGCCGGAGCGGCTGTCGCTAATGGTGATTTTTTGTTTTTTTTGGACGCAGATGTGATTCTGCCGCCCGGTTTTATCCGCAATGTGTATGATGAAATGCAGGATCGTTACATAGATATTGCTACTTGCGAAATAAAGCCCCTTTCCGATTTCCGGCTAGACAAGGTTATTCACCGGATGATGAATCTCGCGGTCGTCCTTAATCTATGGGTTGACCCAAAGGCATTTGGGTTTTGTATCTTTGTGACAAAGAGGTTGTTTAACAGAGTCAATGGCTTTGACGAAACAATTTATGTGGCAGAGGACAACGACTTTGTAAAACGGGCTTCGGTTTGCAGAACTTTGCGTTATCTTAATTCCGCCTATCTAATGGTAAGCATCCGCCGCTTTGAGAAAGAAGGGCGCTTCGCTTACATGAAAAAGGGTATTAAGTTAAATCTATACCGGACATTCATGGGAGAGATACGCAATAACGGAGTGGTAAAATATGAATTTGCCGCGTTTGACAAAATTGATAATGATCTGGATTCCAATTTTCTTGATAAAATAGAAAGACAACTCCTTAAAATAGAAAAAAAATCCAAGCTTTTTATGATTAACGCTCGGTTAAAAAGGAGCAAAAATGAAAAAATTGATACAAGACAACTCCGCCCCCAACTTAACGAATATGATCATTTGGTCAAAGAACTTGATAGATATTTATCCCGCCGTGAACGGCGTAAACAGCGGCTGCGAAAGTTAGCTGATATTTTTAAACCTAGTTGTGGTGGTATAACATGAATTCTTTTAACGAACTTGGCGTAGATACATTTTTGACAGAAAAACTGAAAGAACGTTCTATAGTAAAACCTACCGCGATTCAAAACCTTGTGATACCAGCCTTGCTCGCGGGAAAAAGCGTTGTCTTTCGCTCGGCAACCGGAACCGGCAAAACATTCGCCTATCTGCTGCCGCTGTTACAGCGGCTTGGCGTTTTGGAAACAGGCGCTTCGCAGGCTCCTGCTATTGTAATATGCGCCCCTACTCTGGAGCTTTGTTCACAGATAAAGGCGGAAGTTGATTTTTTGACAGGAAAGGGAGCGGAGAAGTCTGATACCGGGGCGCACGGTACTGGCGTTAAACCAGAAGTGCAGTTGCAGCCCCAGTCCCTATTGCTTATAGGTTCTGTCAGGCTAGACAAGCAAATTGAATCTCTGAAAAAAATCAGGCCGGCTATTGTTGTTGGAAATCCCGGGCGCCTACTTGTTCTGGCAAAAATGGGAAAGCTTAGGTTGCAAAACCTGCGGTTTCTTGTTATGGACGAAGCTGATCGGCTTACAGTGCAGGAATCTTTCGAGGAAACAAAGGAATTTCTGGCAATAATTGAACGCAGCATAAGTCGCAGTAATAATAATAACCTGTGCCTTGTAGCCTGTTCCGCTACGGTAAGTGAAAAAACCCGCGCCCAGCTTGGTCCGCTGTTTGAATCTGCCGAAATTGTCGAAAGCAGCGATCATGAAATTTTGCGGGAGCGTATTGAACACTGGGCGTTGTTCAGCGAAAAACGGCGTAAAGTTCAATCGCTGCGTTCTCTTTTGTCCGCGCTTAAGGGCAAAAAGTCCCGTGTTAAGGCGCTGGTTTTTACAAGCCGCAGTGATGAAGCGGACAAGATTCTTTCCCAACTGCAATATCATTCTATTTCCGCCGCTGGTCTTTTTGGCAAAGTTAACAAAAAACCCATGACAAGCATGGAACGTAAAGCGGCGCTTGATTCTTTCCGGGAGGGCAGGGTAGAGGCGCTTGTTTCTACAGACCTTGCTGCCCGCGGTCTTGACATTCCCGGCATCACCCACGTTATTGCCTTGGACGTTCCCTCGGACGGCGAAGTTTACATTCACCGCTGTGGTCGTACAGGGCGGGCAGGAAAGCGCGGTATCATGATCACCATTGGCGATGAAACACAACTGCGCCTGCTCGCTTCCATGGAAAAAAGACTGAAGATCAGAATACAGCCCAAGGAACTTTACGGCGGACGTGTGTGTGTGCCGGAAATTGAAGAAGATGTTTAAAATTAGGTCGAAGTTTACTCTGCAGTTGACTCCTTGACAAACCGTCATTTTCTAAGTATACAAAAAGCATGAAAAGAATTATATTTTTTATCTGTTTGCCGTTCCTTTTCATAACCTGTGCTTCGGTTCCGTCTAGCCATGCACAAGGAAACCGTTCTTATAAAGTGGGGGACACAGGCCCTGCAGGAGGAATCATATTTTACGATAAGGGAGATAATTCTGATGGTTGGCAGTATTTGGAAGCCGCTCCTCCCGAATTTGAGTTTGAGGCTAACTGGAATTCCGCAAATGACATGGTTAAACTATTAAATATCAATGGAATTACCGGCTGGAGGCTGCCGGACAGAGACGAACTTAGTTTTATGTATTTAAACCTAAGGCAGAAAGGTCAGGGTGGTTTTGGCAATAATACATACTGGTCTTCAACGGAGGAACGTAGTATTTTTACTTTTACGATGTATCATAATTTTGGAAATGGTCTTGTGTTGGGCGCTGATCGCGTTGGTAGAGGGTTAGTTTCATATAAAGTTCGCGCTGTACGAGAGTTTTAATTTACTTTTTCACTTACATATCCAAAAGTCTATATCCGCCAATTCTTTGAACAATCCTTCCGGGCAAAACAAGGATATATGGGGGGAGTGGTGTTCCTAATACCCTTATTTCAAAATGTAAATGACTGCCTGTTGAAATGCCGGTATTTCCAACTGTGCCGATAATGGTTCGTGGGCTTACCCTATTTCCCCTGTTTACATTTATTGAATCCAAGTGAAGATAGCGGCTTTCAGTACCCGGAAAATGGGAAATAATTATATAGTTGCCGGATCGTTCCCCAAAACCGATTTCCTTTACTGTACCCCAAGATGTAGAATTAACCGGTGATCCTGTAGGAAGTGCAATATCAGTTCCAGTATGAAAGTGACGATCAAAGGCAATTCGTGTTCCATATCGTGAAGTAACTTTTCCTCCGTTCACAGGCGGACGCAACAGGATAGCCGAAACTAAGAGGAATAATATTAATAATAAAAGTCCTTTTTTACTTAATACCTTCACGTCATTCCCTACGACCTTTTATGTTATCATTCAATGTAATTTCTTACCAGACGGAAGCCTATATCGTTATAATTACTAACATTCTCGCCAATAATTCCGCGATGTGCCGAGCGTAGGTACCTTGCTGGAGTGTGATAACTTCCTCCGCGGATGATGCGTTGCCCTCTGGAATTCAAGGCTTCGGGAGTAGTGTTAGGATTGGGAGTACCGTTAGGCAAGAGAGTAACCCAGTTACCCGTTGAATGCCCTTGCGGATCCACTCGTGGATTAGGCGTTGTCGGATAATCTCCTCCAAACAAATCCCAGCAGAATTCCCATACATTTCCATGCATATTAAATAAACCCCAGGCATTTGTGAGAGGAAAATGGTCGACTGCAAAAATTCTCCTATTTGCATCTGCATATCCCTGACCTTTCATTGAGTTATAATGATTTTCCACACTATCCGTTATACCATTAAAATTAGCCAAAAGGAAATTAATATCTTCTCCATTCCGAAATTCAACTCCATCCAGATTATAAAATGGAGCAAATGGTGTGTTGCTGCCAGCACGAGCGGCATACTCCCATTCAGCTTCTGTAGGCAAACGCCATCCTGAAGCATTCCAGTTTGGCGGTGACCTAAAGCTTCTGTTACTACCAGTTCCTACAATATTGTATACAAGAGTCAACCCTTCCTTTTCACTCAGTTTGTTTGCAAATTCAATGGCATCCCACCAACTAATGTTTACAACCGGATAGTTTTGATCTATAAAACCAGGCCCGCCAGTATAGAGAGGAGCATTCATCTTCAAATTTTCGTCTCCGTACATCCCTTGAGTTACTACTGTAGACATCATGTAGAAAGAATTTAATCGAACATTATTTTGGGTCTCACTAGATTTTCCAGAGGGACCGTTTCTTCCTACCTCAGAGGTGGGTGAACCCATTAAAAATGTACCACTGGGGATAAGTACTTCACTGCGATTTTCAACCTTTAAGACCGGTTTTTCACCTTCATCAAAAAAACCATTGTTTCTGAAGTCAAGGGTTATTAATACATTGTTTCGGTCAGGAAGTATGTTGTTTGAAGATTCATTATACCAGGCAATTGCTCCATTTTTGTTATATAGCTCAAGTCCCTCATTAGATTTTATAATATTTGAATAATCATAAATTCTGACAGGGCTGATGGGGCATGAGGCATCATCCCTACAGAAATTTGCCTCTAAAGTAAAGAATAAAGATTTTTGATCTTCACTGGTATTGTTTCTGGTAAAGGTAAAACGCATATAATCTTTTATGGGATCGCTGTTTACGAAGGGATGCATAACCTTCGGCATACCATCTTCAGGAATATTGCCTGTGATTGAAACCTGTCTTGGCGGACTAAAACAAGCTGCCAAAAATTGTTCACTATTATCAGGTCTTGTACTCAGAATCAATCCATTGCGTTTGTATTTTTTTCCACCAATATCTTCATTTTCTACAGAAAAATGCGTAGGTGTGACAGAAGCATCAATAACAATTGACCATCTGCCATTTTGATCTGTTCTAATAGGTGTTACAGCATTCAATGGTTGAATTGGTGTATCCTGCGTATATGCCATTACTTCCCAATTGTATTTAGTTATCCTGACAGGATGCAGATCAAGCCCACCAATAATGATGCGGATACTGGGAACAATAATATCAATTCCGCTTTTATCAATACCTGCCAAAACCAGTTGTAATGAATCTGTTTTTAGTTCCATTGGATTATCACCCAAGACAAATGAAATACTGAAAGATATATTTACATCTTCAGTTCGTCTAACTATAGGCATATTCCATGTTCTATCGCTATTAATATTTGCAAACGCTACTTCTACTCCGCTACTTAAATATGCCCTTACTTCCATCGGATCAACTGGGTTAAAAGGAACTCCATTGACTGAAAAAGCACTAACCATACCGCTGAGGGTTTGAACTGGTACAAATTCATCGGGTTTTACAGTATGCTCAAAAGAACTGGTTCTGTATGACATAATATGGACAATTTCAACATAAAAAGCCTCTTGTCCTTTAATACCTATTGAAGCCCGTAATAGATAGTAACCGCTTCTAATTTGAGTTGAACCAGAAATATTACTATCATTTTCAATAGGCATATTGGTATAACTAATAGGCTTAGTCCCGCTTTCCCAACAGGTAAGAGAGATTGAGTAAGTATCGGCAGCTATATTCTGCGGAATTGTTAAATCCCAGGTAAATGTTCCCATGCCGCCGTCGGTGTCCATACTTTGCAGGACAATTGTTGCTTCGATATTAGTATCAGCAATAACCGTAACTATTACACTTCCTTCGGCGATTTCCCGTTCTTCTCCTTCATAAATAATAATACCAAATGCAGTGATTTCCCATTCACCAACTTCCAAGGCAATACTATTTTTGATGTCTCCGTTTTGGTCTGCAAGAACTTCAATGCCATCTATCTTTTCCTGTTCTTCTTGAGGCTCAAAAACCAACCGGTAAGCAGAAAAAAACTGCAGCGGGTTTTGCGGGAAGATAGTTCTTGCGGAAGTATACTGCGTGTCAGCGATCAGCAACCTAACTGTTCCCCATCCGGCAGGGATATAATTGTTTTCATTTTCTTTTATATCAGGAGTTTGGAAGGGATCATTGCAATTGAGCAAAACCAGTAATATTGAAAACAGAAACAATGAAAAACCCAGATGTTTAACTATTCGTCTTTTCATAAATTTCTCCTTATAAAATGTTTATTCAACTCTAAAGCGAACAGATGTCGAATATGGTATTTCATTTTTTGTTACAACAACGCTAAGTAGATAGCTGCCTATTGGCCACTGCCAGTCAATTGTAAATGAATCATCAGATTCTTGGGGTTGATAAACTCCGTTTAAATACCATTGGGGGTTACTATCCCAACCATCTATTTCTACTATTACTGTATAACTGGTTCTATTAACCCGCCTTATTATTATTGTTTCTCCAATTTTTTCCTCATGTTCCCCTATCAAAACCAGAGATGACGGATTAGTAAAATCAATAAAATCAAATTTAATTAGTGAAGTAACAGTACTTACTTCCGTTGCCAGACTATGTATAGAACTTGCATTTTTATTATGGGCAGTTACCCAAAAATAATAAAGCGTACCGGTATTTAATCCTGTAACAGTATGTCCTGTAGTAGAGGTTTCTACTGAGATTTGCGCTGTCTCAAACGAATCGTCCGTATTGTAATATACCTTGTAATATTCTGCATCATCTACATGCTGCCACGTTAAACCTATTCTGTCACTCAGCCGATATGTGACTATCGTTAAAGGCGAAGTAAGATACGTAATAACCTCTGCCACCGGGCTTTCCAGGCTTTCATTTATACTGTTATGCGCAGTCACCCAAAAATAATAAAGCGTACCGGCATTTAACCCTGTAACAGTTACTGTAGTGGTATTTGTTTGAGAAAACAGATTATCCGTTTTAAACGAGTTGCTTGTACTATAATAGACCTTATAATATTCTGCTCCATCCACCGGCTCCCAAGATAGACTTATACTGTCACTCGTATAACTTGTGATTTTTGGTTCAGGGTTTGGAAGCAGGGTCATCCATGCAACCGGCTCTCTTGGCAAACTGTAGTTTCCGTTATTAGCGAAAGCCCGCACCCAGAAATAGTATAAGGTATTGGGTTCTAAACCCGGTATAATACAATTAAGGCTTGTTTGCCCTGAGCTATATTCAATAGCCGCCTCGAAAGAATTGATTGTACTGTAATATATTGTGTATGAGTCTGCGCCAATTACCTGCTGCCACGATAAACTTATTCTGTCGCTCAACCGATATGGGTCTTCCGGTAAAGGCGAAAGAAAAAGCGTAATAACCTCTGCCGCCGGGCTTTCTAGGCTGTCATTTATACTGTTATGCGCAGTCACCCAAAAATAATATAATGTGCCTGCATTTAACCCGGTAACAGTTTCTACAGTGGTATTTATTTGAGAAAACGGATTATTCTTATCAAACGAGTTGATTGTACTATAGTAGACTTTATAATATTCTGCCCCGTCAACCGGATCCCAAGACAAACTTACGCTGCCGCTCGTATAACTTGTGATTTTTGGTTCAGGGGTCGGAAGCCGGGGTATCCCTATAACCGACTCGCTTGGCAAGCTGTCGTTTCCGTTATTAAAAGCCTGCACCCAGAAATAGTAAACCGTATAGGGTTCTAAATCCGGTATAATACAGTTAAGGCTTGTTTGCCCGGAGCTATATACCTCGGCTGTTTCAAAATAATTGACAGTATTGTAATATATTGTGTATGAGTCTGCGCCAATTACCTGCTGCCAGGCAATTTCAATCTCCATGCCGTTAGCCGGACTAATCGTTGGTTGCGGCTTAGATAGTAAAGTATGTTTTGTTATCCTGTAACTTGGGTCTCCTTTAATATGATCAGGGGCATTAATGCTAATAGCCTCTTCATTAACAGCGCTGACTTCAAAAAAGTATTGAGTATTGGGGTCTAATCCTGCAACTGTATAAAAGGTACTGCGGATAATATTATTAAGTGAAGTTAGTTGAATATTTATTCCTGTATTGTCAAATACTTCGACAATATAGCCGGAAGCCCCTTCTTTTTGATCCCATGAAAGGTTAATCGAATCTTCAGAAATGGTTTTGGCATCCAGATTTTCAGGTTTAGATAGCAAAGTGTAATATGAAAACTCTATTTCATCACTGTAAACAGAAGGATCGTAATTATCTCTGGCTGATAAAAAGAATAGATAATGTGTATTTTCTCTTAAATTACCAATATCCGCAAAATTTTTATCTCCATCAATATAAATCGGAAGATAATAACCGCTTTGATCGCTCATGCGATATCTGATCATATAACGGGATGTATTCATTTCTGCCCATTCTAATTTTATACTGTTTTTTGTTATCTCATTAGCCCAAATATCAGAGGGAGGTTTTACACGTGTATGAAATACTGTATGTGTACTAAAAATACTTTTATTAGCTCTGGTATTATGAGCTCTTATTGCAAAAACATAAAGAGTATTATGTTCCAGTCCATTAACTTTATATTTACTTTCTATAGTTTCATATTTCTGCCAATATTCCATATCTAAAGTTAAACTTTCAAGGTATTTACAATAACGTATTTCGTATGAATCAGCGCCATGGACAGCCTCCCAGTATAAAGAAATTGAATCTGCCGTTGTCAAACTTTCTTCAACAAACAAAACAGGTTGAAAGAGATATGTTTCTGATTCACTTACAGTACCAAAATCACTGTTGTTTTTTTTATTATTCCATGAACCGGAATAAGCCTGTACCCAAAAATAGAAATATGTATTTTCAATAAGAGTATTAATTACATAACTTGTCTCTTCTATATCCCATTTTAGTTCTTTTCGAGTAGTATTCAGATTATCGCTGTAAAAAATAGCATAATAAGCTGCTCCAGAAACATTATTCCATTCAAGTTTTACTGTATGATGATTAATTGTTTCTTCTTTTATAATTATAGGGGTTTGCAGTTTTGTTTTTATAGTAAATTCATTTTTATTAACGCTCTCCCGCCCGGTATCATTTACAGCAGTAATATAAAATGAATAATCATTATCAGGTTCAAGGTTTTTAATTTTAATTTCATATAAACTTGTATCATTTTCAATATATTCTTTTTCATATATATGATTATCTGTGATTAAATCCCAATTATTGGAACCTTCCTTAACGTAGATTCTATATTCCGAAGCATTTTTAACCGGCTGCCATTTCAATATAACCCAATCAGCTCCTACATTTTCCCTATTAATATTGTCTATAATCAAAACTGGATCATTCGGTTTTTCATTAATAGTTTTTAAGAATGGCGAATCACAACCGAATAATACGCTTAAAGAGAAAAATATGAATATAATTTCATAGTTTTTAATTTTTATCATTTTACTTTTATACCAAAATTTATTCCATAATCAATAGATGCCCATCCCTCGAAATTATCAAATGGCCTATTACCGGAGTAACCAAACTCTACACCTACAATAAAGAGATGCTTAAATAAAAAATCAATTCCACTTTCAAACGTGAATGCCGGGATTTGACCATTTGTATATGATAAATCAGCCGAAGCCCAGGGAGTAATGCTAGAACTCAAACTGTTAACCGGAATAGGCAAACCAATTCCAATCCCAAGAGACAAGCGGCTTGTTGAAACAACCCCATTTACCAATAAGAATTTCCACAGCGCCCAGCGAAAGCCGACACCATACATAGGATAATTATATATTATTCCATCTTTTCCTGAAAACAAAGAACCTGTTAAATCCGAATAAACATATTCTGTGTCATTTTTATACCAAAAATTCCAGCCTCCTGTTTTAGCATAAATACGAAGGCCATTAAGTCTGTCCAATTCATCCCAATAAGATTTGAGATCAAGACTATAGACAGATGAAGAGAAAAAGAAAAATATAAGAAATATGATACATTTCAATGATTTGATCATTGTAAATGAACTCCATGATTGTGAAAAAAACATTTTACGAAATACCCAAGATTACTCAGGGTATTTCGTAAAAAATAAATACTGTAGTAAAGAACCTAAAGTTCCATTATACCTTCCCAAACAGGCGCAGATACTGAAAATCCTCCATCATTTCCTGTTACTATCACCCGATAAATTTGATCTAGATCAAGTTCAATATTTCCTATTGCACCGGCATTTATTTGATTAGATCCAATCCGGTAGGAATTTACACTTGCTTTTAGTGCAAATTTTCCATCACTAAGTTCTGCCATATTAACCTGATACATTCTTGTTTGTCCTGCATTAACAAAATTACCTCCGGTAGAAGTTAATTCTACTACTCCGCCATTAAATACCTGTACTCCCGACGATCCTTGATTTTCTACAATGATAAAAGCACTTCCTGTTGAAAAGTTTGTATCCAATAACAATTCATGAATATTAATTCTGAATACAGGGGTACCTGAATCTAAGCCTACAGAAACTGATTTAGCGCTACCATCCATTGGTCCACCTTTCCAGGTTGGGGTAAATGAAATTATTTCATTTCTGAATTGGTTGTATAGCCTTACGATTGGATATACCCTGTAAAACCCTTCATTCATTTTAAAGAATGTATCATGACCTTGTGCTGTCACATAACCTAATGTAGGACCGTGAGGTTGTGACAATCTGAGTTCAACATTGCGAGTTAATGATGGTGTAATTTCTAAAGTAAATCTTCCACCAAGGCCAGCATTAATTTCATACACTGTTTCATTGTTTCCAACAGCATTATAGTACCCATAAATCCTGGTAAACGGAGTTTGTTCTAATACAGATAAATTATTAATATTTGCATTGTATTGCTCTTCAGTAATAAAAATAACCGGAAAATCTGACGATTGGGTACCAAGTACTACTGTATCTTTTTTAAACCCATGCATATTTGCAAGAGCATCAACACCGCCAAGCATATTTCCTGGTGTAATATTTCTTATAAATGCTACTAATCGCTCATTGGTATTGTTTCTAACCCTAAACACATAATCTGTAGTATATGATGTCCAGTCTACACTAGGAAGTCCCGGCGGCGGCGGCGGCGGTCCTGTCTTTATTTGTATAGGCGCTGATTTTTCACTTTCATCACCACTAGAATTCACTGCAGATACTCTATAAAAATAATCAGTATTAGCCTGCAATCCTTCATCTGGGAATGATATACCTGTCCATGGGGTTGATCCAGAAACATTTTCAAAGGTCCCGGCACTAGTTGTATCCCTGTACACTTTATACCCTACAGCACCTTCTGAGGGATTCCAATGAATAGTAATGGTACTTGATGATTGTGCAACCGCTGTTACACCAGTCGGCACTGCTGGAATCTGTGGATTAACACCAGGGAATACTCTGGAAGGTGTTGTCCAAGATGATTTTTCACTCGTACCAACGCTGTTCCTCGCTGCAACCGCGTAAGTATAAGAAGTACCTGGAACAGCTGAGGGAGTAGAGGTACCGGTAGTATCTAAAAAGCTGGAAGTTTGTTGTCCTGGAGCGGTTCCGATATTAACTTCACCATCTTCGCTTGAAAGCCGGTAAATAACATATGACTCCGCCCCACTAACAGGATTCCAGGAAACTCTTATACCATCACCATCTACAGCTGCTGTAACACCACCTGGAACCGCAGGTATTTCAGGATCATCACATCCGGTTAACGTTCCAAGGATAAAAAAACAAAGAATAAAACCACCTAAAACAATACCTCTTTTCATTGTAATCTCCTTAATAAAAATCGCATACCAGCCATACTTCAACGAAGCACAAAAAGCAGGTATTGCATATTCACTTTAGTTCGAGTTACCACATTAAACGTACATTTTAGTTAGACACTTTCTTGTGGTTTTTAGTGATCAAAGAGTGATATGATTTAACACGAAAGATATCATTAAAATTATAATTTGTTTGCTAAAATTTGTGTGATTTTTCAATATTATGAACAAACTGTGTTTTTTATGGAAGGTTTTACGATATTTTAGTTATAGAATTTTACAAAAAATATTGTGAAATCTTGCTATATTTTATAATTTAATGATATAATTTAAATGTACGATAAAAAAACACAAAATTTTATTGAATTATATCGAATTTTGCATTATCCCGATGTATCACATAAACATCCCAGCCTCTTCCGGCATTTTCCCCCGGAATAGTTATATCAAAAACTTCAGAACTTGCAGACAGCGGTGTACCGGAAACTTCGATATATAACTCGTGAGGATGATCTGGATTGTCAACAACAATTATATCAGATATCTTTGCCGAGAGACCTATTGACATATTTTTAATCCAGGAAGTAACTTCCATATCATAAGTAACAATAAAATGTGTACCATTCATTTGTAGATTAATTTCTCTGGGGGAAATTGGACTACCTACTGTACCACTGATAATAACAGCTTGTTTTACAGTTGGTACTACCCGTCTGCCGTCAAACTCATTAATACGAATATCATCAATTTTTCCAGAAGTGCCAACGCTCAACTGAATTCGTGCGGAATTGCTCAATCCGACACTATCACCTACATAGACTGCTGTGTTCCCCTGTCCTATAGAGGTAATGATAATATCCCCGGATTCACCAATTTGCGCCGTTACTATTGAAGTATCAAGAGAATGTATATAATGCGGTTCCTCAATATTTAACTTATCTTTTGTCTCATTCGCAAATATTCTATACTCTGTTGATTCAAATTTAGATTTTGACTCCTCTTGCCCACATGCGACAGCAAAAATTGATAATAAAGCCAAGATACCCCCCAACAACATAGTTCTTCTTTTGTTCATAATAACCTCCTTAAATAAAACATAATTTTCTTAAATCCAACAGAGATTAGTACTATTTGTCAATAGTCTGCAAAGTATGATGTCAACCCCGCTAGATTTTAGCTCGGCCGTATTGCCTCAAGTAAAAATCGAACCATAGGAGCTGATGCCTCAAGTTAAGAAATCGAACTATAGGCGAGGGAACCGAAGCGCAACGGCTTCATACCTCCTTTGGGAACGAATACAGGAACAGGTTCAGCTAAAGCTGTAAGTTTGTCAATAGCTTTTTGCATCCACTCCATTTCAGCCATAAGGTTTATTTGTTTCTTTTTGGAAACAAGATGCTTTTTTATTTCTATGCTGAAATCAGAAGAAGCGACAGCGCGATCAAAAGGGGAGCTTGGCTTGTCATAAGTTTTTTTAACTTTGCTACCAAGCCGTTCTTTGGAAATAAGTTTTTGGCAAGGGTAAAAGAAATTGAGCAGCCTGTCGTAATGGGTGTAAACATCTTGAAGGGCCACTACGCCTTTGTCGCCCGAGAAGCGGAGATAGCCGACAATTTTTCTTACAGAAGCCCAGTTTTTCTGCTCAACGAAACAGTTGTCGTTTTTTTTGCCGCTGCGGCTCCTGGTAAGGGTTATCCCTTTTTCCCTGCACCACGCCACCAGAGCGTGATTGATAAACTCGCTGCCGTTGTCCGGATGCAGAATAAGCACCGGAAGCGGGAGAACCGATACGGCATGATTTAAGGCTTCATAGACCCATTTAAAAGCTTTGTTTTTCAGAGCGTAATGGACAGTCCAGGGGGTATTTACCTCTGTAATGGTCAAAGTATAGCAAAATTCGCCGGAAGCGTTGCCTCCGTCGTGCTGAACGAGATCAATCTGCCATACACCGGGGCCTTGTTCTTTACACTCAAAATGGCTCATAACGGGGATTTGGGATTTAATATGCCCTTTGGCCGCTTTCGTTCCGCTTGTCCCTTTGATTTTCATCTTGGCTTTTGTTTTTCTGAGAAGACGGTCGATAGTGGAGGCGCTTATCTTGCGTAATTTGGCCAAGACTTCATCCGAGCATTTGAACTTCGGATGTGAAACAATGCTGTCAATATTAGCGTGGAGGAACGGGGCTAGAAGTTTCCCGCACTGGTAATTAAAAGCCCTCCAGACGGGCTCCAGAGCCTCCAGCACGTCCGTTCCGTACACAACAGGATAGGCTCGCTTCCTCTTGGTTTTGTGGGTGATTACAGCCTTGACCTTCTTCCCAACGAATTTGATTTTGTTTTCATTGGCCAGAATATGTATCGCGTATTTCCGCCCGTATCCGGTTTGCTCGGTAAATGTATCCAGTATCTTGGATTTTTCTTTCTTTGCGGATAACCGGTATTTTTTAGCAGTTACCTTTGTCAGCTTCTGTCTTTCTTTCAAACTTAACTCCATACGTACTCCGGTAATAGGTTTTACCGGTTATTTTATCCTTCCGTATGGTTCGATTTTTATCTTGAGGCATCACTCTTTTATGGTTCGATTTAACGTGAGGCAATGCGTCGGCTTGTATTCCGGCTGCTCATAATGTAAAATAAGCCATGGAACCGAAAGTCAAGGACAAACCGGCCTCGAAAACAAACGAAAGAATAAAGGAGCCGGAAGAATTCAAGATAATCCTTCTGAATGACAATTATACAACCATGGAGTTTGTGGTCGCGGTATTGATGGAAATCTTCCATAAAGGTACTGCGGACGCGAACCGGATTATGCTGGATGTACACAAAAAAGGCAGGGGCGTGGTAGGAGTTTATTCATGGGATATCGCCGCTACCAAGGCTGAACAGGTTCACATGGTTGCCAAAGCTCATGAGTTTCCGCTTCGCTGCGTCATAGAACCGGCATAACAGGTAGAGACATATTGAACTTCGCGACGAGATATTGGGAGCCTGTCAGGCCTAAGTCCAATCTGAACTATGGGAGAATAAAAATATGGCTGATGTTTTTAAAATAATAAAGTACGAAGGTGACAATAGCACCTTTATATGGAAATCGCCGATTGAGGATTTTCATACAGGTTCTCAGTTGATTGTTCATGAATCTCAGGAAGCGGTATTCTTTAAGAACGGTCAGGCTTTAGACTTGTTCGGTCCCGGACGGTATACACTCAAAACGCAGAATATACCGTTGGTAGGGAAGGTGGTTAACAAGCTGACAGATGATCAAACCCCGTTCCATTGCGAAGTATACTTTATTAACAAAACAGAACAAATGTCAATAAAGTGGGGAACCGACAGTCAGGTTCAATACATGGAGCCGACTTATAAATTCCCTTTAAAAATTGGGGCTTCCGGCGAAATGTCTCTTAAAGTAGAAGATTCCAGAAGGCTGCTTGTAAAAGTAGTCGGCACTGAAAAGAATCTGGATCAGGCAGGGCTTACCCAAATGTTCCGCGCTTTTTTGATGGCAAAGATTAAACCGTATCTTGCACAGACCATGCAGAATAGCGGGTTTAGTATATTCGAAGTCGATTCGCGTATGGGTGAACTTTCCGAAGTACTGCATAAACAACTTATTTCCGATTTTGGAGATTACGGTATTTCGCTTGAACGTTTTTTTGTTACAACTATAGTTAAACCTGATGGAGACAAAGCTTACGAAAAATTCCGCGATATACATATACGTCAATACGCCGATATTGCAGAAGCGCGGCTTAGGCAGCAAGTAGGAATCATTGATCAACAAACAAGCGCACAGAAAATGATAATTGAATCACAGGGGATTGCAACAAAACGGGCGCAGGAAGGTTATACATATCAGCATGAGCGTTCTTTCGATGTTGCTGAAAAAGTTGCTCAAAACGAGGCAGTAGGCGGGATGGCAAATACCGGTATTGGTCTTGGTATGATGGGTGGTCTGGCAGGCGGTATGGGGCCTGTTGTTGCCGGAATTACTACTGACGCGCTTAATCCTATAAAGCCATCGGGTCAAGGTGATACTTCGACTCCTGTTGCCGGATTTGGTATGGTAATTCCGCCGGTTGATCTGCAAAAAGATAATCTTGAAAAAGATACTTCACAAGCGAACTCTGATGATATGGCCGCGTTTAAACAAAAACTTGAAAAATTAAAAACAATGAAAGAAGCGGGAGTGCTTTCTGACGAAGAATTTGAGGCAGAAAAACAAAAAATACTTAGTAGTATATAAAATATTTTTTAGGGGGAAATAAAATGAAATTAACAAAAAATAAAGGAATGTACTTTACTGCAATTTTTATTATTCTTGCTGTTTATAATGTAATTGCCTTTGTGATTCCTTTCAACAGAGAGGGAACTTTTTGGGTTGGTTATGGCTTTTCTATGTTTGCGCTTTTATTAACAGCGATAGTGATTTTTAATGTGTTTGATAAACCAAGTTATAAAAGTAAATTTTACGGAATACCGCTTATTTCGCTAGTTTGGATTTATCTTATTATTCAATTAATTGTTGGTCTATTGCAGATGATAATGGATTTTATTCCCATACAATACATGATTATGCTGAATACTATCCTTTTAGGAGTTTGCCTTGTTGGACTTCTTGCTGTTAAAGCCACTAAGGATGAAATTGAGCGCATTGACGAAGAAATTAAGGAAAAAGTTTTTTATATTAAATCATTACAGGTTGATGTTGAAGGTTTGGTCAACAAGGCATCCGACGACATGAAAAAGATTTTGAAAGACCTTGCCGAAACCATACGTTACAGCGATCCAATGAGCAGTTCCCAGCTTGCCGCAATCGAAAATAAAATAGAAGTTAAGACCTCTGTTCTTACAGAAGCTGTCGAAAAAGCTGATAATGATACTATTAAGACATTGTGCAATGAGCTGCAACAATTGTTTGCCGAGCGGAACCGGAAGTGTAAAATGTTAAAGTAATGGAGTCTCAGTGATCATGTTATTAATTTTAGGAGCGAGCAAATGGCAATCTTAAAATGCAAGATGTGCGGCGGCGATATACAGGCTGCGGACAACAGTTACGGCACCTGCGAATCCTGCGGTTCAACCATGACGCTGCCCAAAGCGTCAGACGAGCGTAAGGCAAACCTGTTTAACCGCGCCAACCATTTCCGCCGGCAAAATGACTTTGATAAGGCAGTACAAGCCTACGAAAACATATTAAACGAAGACAGCGCCGATGCCGAAGCGCATTGGGGGCTA
>Ga0099364_10002626_pt1 | contig 28501 bp, 24 predicted proteins | sample TergutTh196P3_FD_73070 | JGI IMG/M metagenome (GOLD analysis project Ga0099364, IMG submission 73070) | Microcerotermes parvus P3 segment gut microbial communities from Pointe-Noire, Republic of the Congo - Th196 P3 | ecosystem: Host-associated > Arthropoda: Insects > Digestive system > Gut ... | reverse complement strand
CATTGAATTCCAAGAACCAAGGTTTCTGCATTCCTATAAAATCGATACGACCGTTTATTTTGCCGTAATAGTCAACCGTTTCCCAAACAATATCTGCCATGCTGAACGTATCAATGCAAGCCGAATTTAAGTTCAGTGTCAACATTATCAAAGTAGTTGTCAGAACCATTTCTTTGCCTTGTTCCACAAATTTTGAGCATGCGGATACATTGGTTTATCATTTTTGAAATCATAACCGAAACTTAACTTTGTAAATTGTCCTTTGCTTCCAAAGCCAGCTATAAGCGCCGAATCTCCTAAGATTGCCGCCCCCTTAGCAATAATCACTGCAATATCTGATTGAAGGCTCTGAGCCCGACCTTGAATTATACTGTAAAAAATATAAAATTTAAGATAAAACATAAAATTTGATTTTAGCCATCCTGTTAATCTTATAAAAACCTGTGCTGTTTATGCTGAGCGAAGCCGAAGCAAGCGAAGTCGAAGCATTCCGGTTCAGACATTCACTTTTTCCTAAACTCTTTTAAAAACTTTACATCATCATCTATTGTGCCCGGTTGTTGTAATCTTCTGTGTAAATCCTCAAGTGTCGGTGAGGGTGCATCGTCTGCTGTGAGCAGAAACTTCAAGTCTTTGCTGATTTGTTCGCCTTGGTTTTCGATAAGTTTCATTGTACAGTCATAAAATGGAAACTCTTTAGTGAATAAAGTAGGTGCCGATGGTGCAACATCGAGTGTTTCCTCATAAATTTTACTATAGATTTTTTTACCATCTCTATTGTATATGATAGTAAGCAGGGCTACCGTAACTTTTTTACTTTTATTTATATTATATTCAAGAGGCTTTATAGCTATAAGCAGAAAATAATCAGCATTGCTGTATTTTTTAATCTGCGACAAAGCAATGCCCACCATTTTATTATTCCCAGTATTGTATTTTCCGGAAGTAAGGCAACTCTCGCCAAAACTTAAGCTATCATTTACAGCCTCTTGGTATCCCAATAAAAATTGGGAATACTCTCCCATCCACCATGGGGAAAAACATCCTTTGACACATCCTTGAAAATCATAAGATTGTGTAATATGGATTTTTTCCCGTAATTCTGTGTTTAATTTACTCATAAAAAGCGATAAAACATTTCTTTCACCCTCAATTTTTGATGGCCAAGGATAATACTTTAAAGGTCTCTGTATCCCGACAAAATCAACGCGACCGCTTATTTTACTGTTATACTCAATTGTTTCCAAAACAATGTCTGCCATATCAGGAATAAGCAAATCAAGACAAGCCAATGATGAACTTAACATCAGAGACAACTTAGCAATCTCTTGTAAAACTATCAAAGTCATCAAAAGCAACTTTTGGCCTTAGCCCCGACTATGCCGTTGCCGGCGTTTGAATTATATGAGATAAAAAGTCCCGGCGCAGGTTTGCCTGCGCTTTGCGGCAGTTTTATTTCTATTGTATGGCTTAATGAGCCGTCAGGCAAAACTTCGGCTGCGTGAAGGGAATATGCTGTGAATACAATAAGCAGTGCCAATAAGGAGTTTATAAATTTCATTTTATGCCTCCCTGAATTTTGTGTTTTATATTCTATATGAATAGGAATGGAAAAGGCTTTTTTGCCAAGCTTTTTTTGGGGTTGGTGGAATTTTTTCAGTTGCAGCGCCAAGGCATGCCTTGGCGCTGCAGATATGCGTTTATTTATTGACAAAAAAAATATTAAAAAGCATTATCAACTTAATGAATCGCTTTGTGGAAAACATTACGATTTGGTATTTTACCGATAATGAATCAGGAAGAAAGACGGCTTCTGCGATTAAGGGTTTGGGGCTTGCCGTTAATTTGCTTGAAACCTTTAATCTTACGCCTGTCGGTTATGATGATATCAATATATTCATTTTCGATATGACAGAAAATCCGCCCCGGGAGATTATTGATTACTGCGCTTCTGAGAAAAATTTCTGGGGTTTTGCCAAGCTTGTTATGTTGAGTAAAAAAGATTTGAAGGAGGCCCTTTTAATATCCTTTAATATTGACCGCCTTGAATTTTTGTCAAAGCCTGTAAATACGGGTGAATTTTTGCTTTTGCTTGAAAAAGTCATACTCCTTGAATATTGCCGCAAAAATATCCCTGCAAGCGAGTTAGGCGCGATGAATCTTCTTGAAGGTTTTCTTTCCATAGGCAGAAAAGACGTTTTTGACTACAAAAACGAGACGGATTTTTTCGCTTACCTGCGCGCTTTACACAAAAAGAAAACCGGTACGAAAAAATTACTTTTAAATGAATAATGAATAATATTATTGACTATTATGCCGATGAAACATAAAAAGTAAATAGGTATGCTTGAATCTCGATTAATGTCTTAAGGAGACTGACTTTATGATTGAATGGGAAAGGACATTAGCGGATTCCGCTAATGATGGAAAAATAAGAGAGCTTCACTTGCGGAAGCTGCCTCTGCTTAAAACTACCACAAATTGGAGAAAGGTTGAACTTGTAGGGTGGGTCGACCACCATATGAAACATACCTATTATAAGGGCGGGCTTGTTAAACTTAACGGCAATCTTTATTTTGTTCAAGAGAAAACCATTGAGGCTCTTCGGGAATTCATGGATTGGAAATTTCCAAGGCGCATAAACGTTATACCCGAATCTAAATAAAACCGGTTTATTCCTCAAAAAGAGAGATTACCGCATTATGCTTGGCTGCGAGTTTGATTATCTCATCAAGGTATTTGCGGTTTACTATGGCGTAAGAGCTGTTAATGATTTCTATTGCGTCGCTTAAATTCTTTGTATATAGTATTTCATCAAAGAAATTATTGTGGTTGGATTTCAAAAGGAGCGATTCATTTACCGTTATTTTTAAAGTCTGCCTTGACCACTCGTTAAGCTGAAATTCCATATTTTGAGGTATGGCGTTTTTGGAATGTTCTTTTAACGTTTTCATAAAAGATTCTGACGAGAGACCGCGTTTCTGCGCCGTTACTATTGAAGAGCGGCTGATTTGGGCGTTTAGGATTATATCATCTTTTATTATTTCTGACCAGGCCATAATGCGATAGGCGCATAATGAGGACATTTCCTGCACCGGAAGTATAAGGCTGAAATCCGGATTTATATATATCCTCTTTTCATCGGCGATTTCACTATCGGGAGCTTTCAGTTTAAACAGATGGGCGGCTGTGTCGTAACCGGCATCGGACAGGAAGTAATTCCCGTCTTGTATGTTTACTACGCCTAAGATGCAAAGAAGATCAAGGGCGGCATCTATTTCTTTTTTCTTTTCGGATATATTTGTAACAGTTTCCGATAGTTTCTTTCTTTCAGCGTCTACTATGACGGTCAAAAGCAATGTTTTGAGGTATTTGTACGAGGTCGGACCTGCAGAATGAAGAATTCTTATTGCCGGATTTATTATTTTGTACGGAGGCGGCATATCAGGCGGCGCAAAAATGTCGATATTTTTTGCCGAATCTATCCCTGAGAGCATGCCGCTTATAAGCATGTACGGCGTTTCAAGCGATTCTTTTATGTGGCTTATATTTGCTCTTACGGAGTCCTTATTCAGGTTGAGGCATTTGAGCGAGGCGAGGAAAAATAATACCATTGCGCACATTTTTTGGCTGTCAACTGCCTCGCCGTTTCTGTCATTTATAGGGATCATTGAATTTACGATCCGGTTATAGTCGATTTTCCTGAAAACCATCTGCTTTGTGAGAAAAAGACCGTACGATGAGATAGAATCATATGCATGCAGCATATTGATGATGAATCTGTAACCGCTGCTGACATTACTGTCTTTGCCGTAATTATCTCTGTCACAGACAAGCGGCAGCAGTTTCTCGTTTATCACTATATATGAATTAAAATCAGGAATGAGAGAATAGTGCAGCGAGATAAGATTATTTTCGACTGCCCTCTCAATGGTTGCGTTTAATTCTTTATGTTCCATAATGGAGGCCATGTCGTCAAGGAAAATAATACCTCCGTTTTCGGCCAAATTGGCTACAATTTTTTCAGATGAGGAGTCTATTTTTTTCACAAGCGACTCGTCAGATTTTTTTTCTTCCATGCAAGCGTACAGTTTCTGTATTTTGTCGGTTATGTTTTCAGTTTCGGCCCCTATGTACGGCAATAATTCCTCAATGGCATATACTTTATCTAACCTGTTAGTAAGGCGCTGCCTGTCCATAACGGTATGTACCAAAAGATTTTGGACAAGAGAGGTTGTCATTTTTTCAATTTCTGCAATATTTGCATTAAGCTGCTTGGCAAAATGGCCAAGATTCATCCCGTCCCCGTCTGTATAGACTGCCAGCAGCAGTTCTCTTTCGGGCTGTGTAAGCGATCTCAGTATGGAATCCATACCGGTAGCGCTCATAATTGCCCTCGTAAGTTCTTTTTCTGAGGCTTGTTTGCAGCCTAAAGAATTGGCAAGGGTATCCCTTTGCGCTTGAGTTAATTTTTTTATGGACTCAGTTATCGGTTTCATTTAAAAAATTGTAGACATCGAATCATATTTACTTTTTGTTAGGCTATCTAATAGCCGTTTTACGAGGCTGAATGACAAAAGTCTTATTATTTTTGTCTATTGTCAATAATAATATTAAAAATCGGCGCTTTCTCAAGGAGTAATTATGATACAGTTTTTAAGATTTAACGCTGAAAAAACGACAGGAAACAGGTACGATTTTATTTCAGGCCGTGATGCTGTCAAGTTCTTTATTAAAAGAACGGCTTACCTTGTACTTTTTATTTATGCAACTTTCTTTATTGCTGCCGCTCTCCCCTTTGTGGCAACGCCCTTTGTTCCTATGTACTTCATAGGAGGTTTTGCTTCGGTAATATGCCTTATACGCTTTATCAACCATATCCTGATGTTTAACAAATATAAGGGCGGACATGTTTCAGTAAGCCATGGAGGCGTATCGGTAAAAGAACATATGCTTGATTTTCTTGTTCAAGAATCTTCAATAAAGTATATTGAAAAAAATCTACTTGGCAATGCGGTGATACATGAAAGGCAAAGGTCAATTTCCATTCCGCTCGGGCTTCTTTCAAAAACCGACCGGGAGGCTTTTTTAAACGAATTTCAGGATATGTCTCCATGGCGCACTACCGTATTAAAAAAAATATGGGAGTTAATCGATGCCGTAGCCGTGGCGCTTTTTCTCGCAGTTCATATTATACAGTATATTGTTCAGGCTTATTACATCCCTACAGGCTCAATGGAAGACACGCTTCTTGTCGGCGATCATCTGTTTGTTGAAAAAGTAACCTATGGGCCTATTATTCCTCAGATGATGTTTATGAATGAACCGGTGAGGATTAAACTTTTATCTGTCTGCGATGTTAAACGAAATGACATTGTAATTTTCAGGCCGCCTCATGACCAGGACAAAGACTATATTAAACGCTGTATAGCTATTTCCGGGGACCTGCTTGAATTTAAAAATGATGCCATTTATATAAATGGCGAAAGATTAAATGAGCCTTATGTTGATGGAAAACCGACCAGAGCCGATGGTCCGTTTTCAAGCCAGATACAGGGGGTAGTTCCGCCGGGTAAGTTAGTTGTTTTGGGCGATAATCGAACCAATTCGCAGGACAGTCGTTATTTTGGCTACCTTGATGCTGAAATGGTCAAGGGGCGCGCTTTGGTTATATACTGGAATTCGGAATATATTATCAAAAGGCATGATTTTTCGCGTCTTAAACTCATCAGATAGAGCCTAATCTGATGAATCAAAAGGCCTTCAGGCGAAGAATTTGGTTTACAACGGCGCTTGTTATTGCCATTTCGACCTATACTTTGGTAAGACTTTTCAGCCTCCATTTTTCAGACAGGATTGTGGCTGAGCCGCCCGAAAAAAGAGAGGCTCGTCGGGGAACAATCAAAGACCGCAACGGGGATCTTTTGGCCATGAGTATTGTTTCATGGTCTGTATATGCCAACCCCGAAGAGATAAAAAATCCGGCCGATGCCGCTGCGCGTCTTTCGCGGCCTCTGGGGCTTAGACAGGCTTTTCTCGTGGAGCGTATGGAGCGCAATCGTAAATTTGTCTGGCTTAAACGAAAGATTGATCAGTCTTCTATGGAAGAAATAAAGAATCTGAAAATTGCCGGTATACATTTCAGAAAGGAATACTTGCGCGTTTATCCGCATAACTCGCTTGCTTCTAATATAGTGGGATTTGTCGGTCTCGATAATACCGGTCTTGAGGGAATGGAGTACCGGTATAATAATATTCTGAAATCGGATTATGATTTTGATGATAAAATTGCATATGGCAAAAATATTGTTCTGACCATAGATAATTACATTCAAAAAAAAGCCGAAGATGAACTCAAAAAAGCCGCTGAAAGCTGCTCTGCAAAACAGGGCTCGGTAATTATTATGAATGTCAAGACCGGAGAAATTCTTGCGTTAGCAAAGTATCCGGGATTTGATCCAAGCCGCTATAATACATTTCCTGATATAAACTTGCGTAATTTTTCGGTAACGGATTCATATGAACCGGGATCAACAATGAAGGTTTTTTCGATGGCCGCAGCTTACGAGTATAGCCCTGAGCTCTTTAAAAATGTTCATGACTGCAAAGGTTCGATCCAAATAGCCGATACTGTTATAAGTTGTGAAAGGTCTCATGGGCGTGTTGCGATTGATGACGTTATCAGCAAATCGTGCAATGTAGGGATAATTGAAACAATGAGGGTAGTGCCCAGACAACATCTGCACGATTTTTTGAAACGTTTCGGCTTTGGCGCCAAAACCGAAGCTGGATTTCCGGGCGAGGCTGAAGGGATTTTGCGCCCGGTCGATAAATGGTCGGGTTTGTCAAAATATTCCATATCAATAGGCTATGAACTTTCCCTTACATCCCTTCAGCTTGCTGCGGCATATTCTGCCATGGCAAATAAAGGAATCTACAATGCTCCTGTTATTATGAAGCAAATAGAGGGCCCAAACGGGAAAATTATTGAAAGGTTTAACTCAGGCAGAAATTTCCGCGTATGTTCAGAGAATACCGCCGCCGCCATGCTCAAACTGATGCGCGGCGTTATAATTGACGGGACAGGCAAAAGGGCGGCGCTGGAATACTATCACGCGGCTGGAAAAACAGGCACTTCCAGAAAGTTTTCCCAAAGCAGGGGGGTGTACGCCGATTCGCTTGTGGCATCTTTTGCAGGGATTGTTCCTGTTGAAAACCCGGCGCTTTGCATTCTTGTTATTCTTGATACGCCGGCTGACGGTCAAGGCGGCGGAGCGGTAGCCGCGCCGTTATTTGCGGCGATTGCCGAGAATGTGCTGCTGCATTTGCGGGTGAAAACCGGCTTTGTAAAGGCTGCCGACCCTTTGCCGCGCAAGACTGCCAAAGCCGATTTTGACGGCAGCACGGCTCCGGATTTCAGGAAGCTCAACATGGCCGAAAGTCTCAGAATATTAAAACTCATGGAAAATTACGAAATTGAGTATGAGTTGTATGGAAGCGGAAGGGTGCGCCGCCAACAGCCGGAACCGGGGCAGCCGATTCAACGCGGCGGCAAAATAGCGCTTTATTTTGAGTAGCAGAGGCGCGATTAATCAGGTTGCTGAAAAACCTGGGGACGCTCATACAGAGGCGTAAAGTTTTTTTTCACGCTGAGCCTGACAGGTCGCGCTGAGCCCGACATAGTCACGTCTTTGGTATTGCACCCCTTGCAGTAACGGCAAGTACGTCTTTGCGAGCCAAAGGCGAAGCAATCCATTTTTCGGTTTGCATCTCTTGCAATGATGGCAAGTACGTCTTTGCGACTGCGAATATGACGAAGCAGGAAGCAATCCAGAAAATGCCACATTATGTTATTGTGTCAGTGAGGTAAACAAATGGATTGCTTCGGGCTTGCGCCTCTCGCAGTCGCAAAGACGGTGGTAAAGCAGCGCTTTATTTTGAGCCGTAGAGGCGCGCACCTTACGATTTCAGGTATTCAACGTATTTTTCAATTTCAGGCGGGTAGCGTCCGTTGCTGTCCTGATATTTTTTAAATTTACGTTCGTAATGTTCGATATTTCTTTTCTGTATGTTCTTATAACGGGTTGCGGCATGTGTGAAAACCGGCATATTAGAAAGTTGTTCGCGTATTTCTTTACTCATGGGTATATGTTTATAGAACATTTCCCGTACGACTGTATTGAGTTTCATAATGCCGTTTCTTTCGTAATATATCCAAAGCAAATAGTCGTCGGCAAAGCGGTCGCGGTTTGTGCGCAGACTCTTAAATCTTTCGGCTAATTTTTCTTTAGTTTCTAACGAAAGTTTGGAGTTCTTTTTATAGGTGTTTACATAATCGAAATACTCTCCGGTTACTCCGCCCTCTAAAGGATCTGCCCACATTGCTCCTTTTATTGAGCGGCTGAGCTCCCAGCGGTAACAGGCAAGAGTGTGCGCGATACTTCTCTCAAGGTCTCCCATAAAGAATATGGGCACGGTTATGCGCGCCCTTGATTTTTTGTTTGTGCCCGACATCTCCTGCCATAAAAGGGTATTTGTTCCAAAAATCGGCAGCAAAATGACATATGGGGTTACTTCTTCCTGAATTATTTCTCTGACATTCTCTTTTATTTTAAGTATGGTTTCCCTGTAAAATAACGAAAAGTCTACGCTCATGACATTCCTTACGGCGGTTTCTACCTTTGATTTAGTGCAAACAAGGTCGGTCAATTTACCCTTTATCACCTGACTTGTCAAAATGGGAAAGGACGTGGCTCTTGAGCCTGAGCATACCGCCGCTGTCTCTGTCGTTCGGCGGTCTACCTCGTACATGACTATTTTTGTTTTTTCATCAATAACGTCTTCTTCTTCATCATCACTGCGTTTTTTGATGCGGCTGTGCTTGGCCTGTTCTCTGAGGAAAGCATCATAGGAGAGACCCATTTCAGTAATGCTGGGCAGCTCTTTTTCTTCGTGCAGCAGCGACAAAAATTCACTTTCACGGAGTATAGGCAGAGCCGGTTTTGGTTCTTTGATTGTTATAAGATGGTTTAGTTCAATAAGCTGTTCCTGTTCCAAAAAGGTTTCGTCAAGAAATCCGAAAGCAAGCATGAGTCTTACCGGTTTTGGGATATTTCTTTCCGCTCTGCTGCGTATGTAGGCCTGCTTATAAAGATCCCAGTATAGTTTGGCTATTTGCGTACGCGTTCTTCTCATGTCAGAATCGGTGCTGAAAGGCGTTTTTGACGTTTTAAAATCATTGAGCAGCTTGAGAAAGCGCGTTTGAAAATCTTTGTCAACAAGCGCAAAATTAAAAATTGTACCCATAGAGTTTTTAAGATCGGCTATACTGGTATCCTTCAACTGTATTTCAGCCCCAGCAGAAGACGGTTTAGTGTCTTCCTCTTTTGATTTGTTGTCTGCGGATGTGTAATAATCGTGAATCAGTTTTATACCGGGATAGCCTGTAGTAAGTTTTTCTCCTATGAGTTCTTCGTATATTGAATTTAGTTTGATAATAAAAGAAAGAAAATTTTTTATAAAATCATCGCTTAGCTTATTGCTGTTTTTCCATTGTTCAAAGCCATCGTTGTTTGCAAGGTAGTCAGACCAGGAATTCTCAGGCCCGAATATGGAATTGAGTTCCTTGCCTATAATGGCGTTGGCCGATTCTATGCGAGATACGATCCCGTCGTATATGCCCGTAAGGGTTTCACACATAGTAACGGCTATGCCTCTATCAGCCTTTATCATTTCAGCGAAGACTTGCTTGTCCATAGACAACAGGCGTTTTGTGAGACCGATAATATCTTTCTGTATAATAGATTCGACCGTCTCTCCCGGAATTCCATAACGTCTGCTTAGAAAACGTCCATGGTCTGTTATAATAAACTGCGCCGTAAATTGCTGCGGGAAAGCGGCTTGGGAAGACAGAAAATTTTGATGCAGTGATGATGCCTTTGTTTCAAGTCCGGCAGGCGCCCCGCTGCCTGCCAGCTCCGTATACATGAGCGAAAGGTTATCGGAAATGACGCATATATTTTGGTAAAGTTTCGAATATTTTTGATCGTTTACAGCGGCGTTGTTTATTCTGTTAAATATTTGTCTGAGTATTACGGCAGTGGAATTAGGGTCGCGTGCCGCTATTTCCTCAAATCCGGCGGAATTTAAAGGGTATGATACAAGCGAACAGTTGCTTACTGCACGTACGGATTTTGAGCATATGCCGGTTAAAAGCAGGCTGTGCCCAACGATGATGCCTGGCTCTTTCATGAGCATGACTCTTGAACTGTGTCTCAGTATTATTTGCGGGTCAATGCCGTCATAATCATCAGGCGCTGATAAAAATTCTACGATTCCGCTTTGAAGGATGGTTATTTCATTCGGAGGAGTAGTTTGAGTAAAAATGATGTCGCCGGCCTTAACTTGTCTTTCTTCGTTCATCTATTCTCCTGTAGGTTTCCCCAAATCTTTCATATATTCATCCCATTCCACAGGCATCAGGTACTTTTTTTTGTTGTTGCATTCTTTGCAGCATGGGACGATGTTTTCCTTTTCAGAGTAACCGCCTCTTGACAGCGGTATTTTATGGTCCATGGTCAATTCGGCAGGGATAAATTTCTGATTGCAATAATAACAAATTCCGGAAGATATCTTTTTTTTCCACCATGGAGAATGCCTGAGTTCCCTTGCCTTATGTTTCTCTTTCGCAATATGAGATGTTTGTCCGCTTTCGCTGCTGTCGTACCGGTAAATACCGGTTGGCCTTCTTTTTTTCTTGTCTGACATTTTATACTGACTTATATTATATCGGCATGTTGTCAATTAATATTTGAATGATTATGGCATTTATCACATAAAGCGGGAATCATTTTTTAAATCGTAGCCGTTTATGAAAGAGGCCGCATCTAACTTTTTTTTTGTCTCAGGCTGAAGTTCAATGATTTCAAGGAGGCCGGAGCCGGTTCCGGCTATAAGGCGTTTTTTTTGATAGCGGATGATTTCTCCGGGAGTCAGCGTTTCCTGAAGTTCCTCAATTTTTACCACAGTTGTCCTGAATATTTTCATGGAAGTTCCGCGGAAAAGTGTCCATGCCGCAGGTTTTGCCGCCAGTCCCCTCACTAAATTATGTATTGCGTAAGCCGGTTCGTTCCAGTTGATTTTTGCCGTATCGCGGGTTATCTTCTTGCAGAAAGTGGCCTCTTCGTCTTTTTGTTTCTCAAAATCAGTTCTCCCGGAAGCTATAAGTTCTATTGCGCGGTTTAAAAGTTTTACTCCTATTGGAAGCGCCTGATTATAGAGATCGTCCGCATTCATCATGTCGTCAAGGGTAATTTTTTCCTGTACTACAATGTCTCCGGCATCCATTTTTTCGTTAATCATTTGAACCGTTACGCCTGTTTCGGTTTCGCCGTTTATTAAGGCCCACTGAATCGGCGCGGCGCCCCTGTATTTGGGCAGTAACGATGGATGCAGATTGATTGTTTTAAGGGGCGGGGCGTTGAATATTGCAGGCGGTATGAGTTTGCCGTACGCTACAACAACAAAAATATCGGCATCGAATTTTTTAATTTTTTCAAGAAAGGAATTGTCTTTTAAGGTTTCCGGCTGTAAAACGGGTATGTCAAGCTTGAGCGCCGTTTCTTTTGCCTGCGGAGGCGTCAAAACATTGTTCCTGCCGGCCGGTTTGTCAGGCTGCGTTACAACAAAGCATATTTCATGATTTATGTGCAAAGCCTCAATGCAGTATGAAGCGATATCAGGGGTGCCCCAAAAACCTATCTTCATGTTCAGGCATCCGTTTTATTCAGCTTTTTGATTCTTTTTAATTCGGATCTGAATTCATTGCGCACATGCTGTTCAATATAGTCAATGAAAAGAACTCCGTTAAGATGGTCTATCTCGTGTTGGAAAACTCTTGCTAAAAGTCCCTTGGCTTCGATTTCTATTTCTTTGGCATTCAGGTCTAATCCGCTTACCAAAATCTTTTCAGGTCTTTTGACATCAAACATAATGCCGGGCAGGGAGAGGCATCCCTCCTCGTATATTATCAAACTATCGCTCTTTTGTTTTATGACCGGATTAATAACAGCTATCGGGGAACTGCCGTCTTCTTTTGTGTCGATTACTATAATTCGGCTGCTCAGTCCTATTTGCGGCGCAGCAAGGCCTATGCCGTTGGCCTTGTACATTATTTTGTACATTGAGTCAATGAGGCCGGCAAGACTGCCGTCTATATTTGCAACCTCTTTGGCTGGCTCTTCTAAGAGTTTATTTCCATAATAAATAAGATTATAATTCATCATGCAGAGAATGGAAAAACCCATAATTTTTTTGTCAACATTTTATTAAAGCTTTATTAAGGCTGCGGTTTTTGTTTCAGACCAAGCAGTCTATCCCTTGCCTTAGCCGTCATTGGAATGAGTTTTTCTATGGCAGAGGAGACCTCTTTTGACAGCGTTAAAGCCGCCTTTTCTGCGTCAAGGTTTTGCCGGTCTATAAAAAAAATTGTTTTGCGCAGAAACGGTTCAACAAGGCTTCTTATATTGTTTTTTGCCGCAAGTTCTTCAAATTTTGCCATGAATGAATTTTCGTCTTTTATTTCAAGCGCAATGGCCTTGAGTTCGTTCAATGCAGTTAAGGCTTTTTGCAGTTCGTCTATTAAGTTTTCGCAAGAAGATGCTTTGTAATTTTTTAGTATTTCATCAAGAGTCTCGGCCGGAGTTTTGGCGCGCGCCGGGATTTTGCCTGCAAGCAGAGAAAGTTTTTTTTCAACGGTGTTTTTTATGCGGGCGCCGCCCTCTGTTGCGTTTATGATTTCAAGGGGTACGCGCTGAGCTGAATCCTGAAACCAGCTTCGGTACAGGTTAAGGACAAAATCGGTTATTACATTACCGTTGCCGCCGTATGCCTCAACCAAGTTGATGCTTCGTTTGCGGATTACCGACTGGTTTATTGTATCAAGGTTTTTAACTCTGCTGCAGACCGGAAGCCAGTCATCATTATGGTGGGTGCCGGCGCTGTGTATTTCGCGTCCCGTATAGGCCAAATCCTGCCCGATGAGTATAATAGGGCTGCATCCCATATTCAGTAAAAGGTCGAATGCGCTTGTCGCGACAGAACCCCCGCTTTGAATATCGCCAATCGGTTTTGTACGAGTTTCGATCCAGTCTATTATGGGGGTGCTTTCTTTTATGCTGTTGCCGTTTAAATCTGTAAAATATTTTGCCGTGACGCTCAGCGCTTTGTCCCCTGTGTAAGAACGCAATATTGTTGGACAGCTTACCATATCGGCCAAGAGCAGCGCACCGGCTTTGGCGCCGAGAAAATGTTTTACGCTGTGTTTTTGTGCGTCAAGAGTCATTACAATGTGCGGGATTATTCCGCTTTTGAGGCAGACCTTATAGGCGGTGTCAACGCATACTATTATTGCCTTTTCTTTTAGTTTTTCAAGATGGCTGATATTTTTACGCAGTGACGGGCCGGCCGAGACAATTATTCCCGGATACCCGTTGAATTTGCCGAATAGTTTTTCTGCCGGCAGAGCAGAGCCCAAATGATGCAGATTGGAAAAGATGTTTGTTACCCAGCGTTCTTCAAATTCAAAACGTGTGAGTATGTCGCTTATGCGCGATGATATTTGTTCTTTGAGCGTTTCGGTAAGCTCATCGTAAAAAGACGGCTCTATACGATGGGACGGTCTGTGTATGTAATAGGCTATACCCCTGAATGTGTTTATGTCAAATTCTTCAAAGAAAGCAATCAGCTCAGCCTTTGAATTTATGATGCCGGCGCCCCTTATATTGTCAGGGTAATATTTGCCGGCAAGTTTTGTAACATCTTTGCTGCGTTCAAGTATAATAATATGGGCTTCAGGGTATTTTTCCTTTATGGCGCCGGCGTGGTACCCGAGTCCGAGTCCCGAAATAAGGATGTGCGACGAGCGCCCTTTTTCAAAGGCCGCAGCTTCACGCTGCGCCTCTGTCAGCGGATCAAAAGCCGAATGAAGGCGTATCTCGCGTCCGTCCGAAAAAACAAGGGTATGTTTTCCGGTTTTAGTTTCTTTTAATTGATACGAACCCATAGGCATAAAAATATAATGCCTTTATTTTGAGTCAATTGAATTTTACATCTTTAAGAAAGTAACTTCTATATTTTCCTGTTCAAGAAGCGCAAAAAATCTGCGCATATAATTTGTGAAATAAAAATCCCTGTTGATTACGCATTTGTTTACATAAGACTGCCTTACTATTCTGCTGAAAGCGCGTATGTTTTCGTAATCAGGATTTACTATATATATTGAACAGGTTCGTATCATACGCCGGTTCAATATTTGAATGGCTTTTTCGCTGTCTTCATAGCTGTTGATACTGCCCACTATTGATGCCTCGTCCATATTGCGTATTATTTTACAGTGTTCGCCAAGCTGTATTGTTTCATGAGCAGTATTGTTTTTTTTCGCATAGAGCAGTATTCCGCCGGAGAGCATTGCAATGCAGAGCAATACCGATTGTATCTTCCTGTAGTTTTTGACGGGCGCAAGGACAATTGCCGCCGTAATACATGACAACACGAGAATGGGAATGGTCATTTCATCCGGGACAGAGAAATGAGCCGGAAGTCTTGATATATAAGAGATGCTCAAGGCAAGGCATTCGTATATTTTATCTGCCGCATACCCGAGCAGTATTCCGAGTTTTTCTGATAATAAGGAAGCAAATACGGCAATGATCGATACGCCCATGAACAGCGTAATAAGGGGTATGGCCGCTAAGTTGCCGATTATGCAGTTATAATTTGCTTCTTTTAATGTAAGCAATATTATTGGTATCGTGACTATGTTTACCGCCGCCGTAACTGAAAACGAGTTTTTAAAAAAAGCAGGCATAAACGAGAAGAGTTCGCTTATGTTTCTTATAAAAACAAGTATTGCGCATGTTGCCCCAAAGCTGAGTTGAAAACCGAGAGAGAAGAGTTCGTGCGGCGAAATCAAGAGTATTACGGTTCCCGCCCAAAATAAAGTATTGAACGGATTTTTTTCGTTGAACATGGCTCTTTGGATTATCAGGAACAGGAACATCAGCGATGCCCTCAAAAGCGATACAGGCGCATTGGCTATGAACAGGTAAGCTGCAACAAAAACAAAGGCGGCGCAGCGTCCTATGTTTTTGGAAACGACAAAAAGCGCAGAAAGCATAATGGGTACGGCGGCTATTATGCCGACATGCAGGCCGCTTGCCGCAAGCACATGCATGACGCCGGCTCTCTTAAATTCAAGCAGCGTCAGCTTGTCTATTTTATGCCTGTCATTGAAATAAAGTCCGTTAAGCAGCGCGCCCGTACCGGCAGAAAAGGAACGTTCAAAGATATTTCCGGCACGGCGCTTTATTTTTTCCCTGACTCCGGGCGGCGCTTTTTCTTCAATCAGACAGTTGCCGGAGTGTAGTCCCATACTGTAGTTTATGCCTCGCCTCAACAGTTGCTTAGTGAACGGATCCGGACTATTTGCAGAAGGGGCGCCGTTGAATGTTATAATGTCTCCGGCGCCAAGACCAAGCGCTTTATCTGTGTAGGCCTGTATAAGGATAGGGGTTCCGTCCTCTGCCGGAGTTTCGATTATTGCAGCATTATTGTAGCGTTGGTTTGTTACCGAAAGTACGCTTGAACGGACGCCTTTTTGCGGCAATTGTTCTTTCGGCTTGAAATTCCTTGAGGCAAGAATGTATTCCGCTGCTGTAACCGATAGAATCAAAAAAACTGCAAGGAGACGGCGATTGGGTGCGAGGGATATTTTAGACGTTATAATGAATGCCGTTACGCCGAGGCCTCCGGCAATTATAAAGCCCGCAAGATAGATTTTTTCGCTGAAAAATATCCAGTTGGCCAACAAGTTAGCCGCGGCGCTCATCAGCAAAAAACACAGGGAAGGAACGAAAAGGGTTTTGTTCATTTTGTTTACCGTATATAAAGTAAACGAATAAGGAGAGGGTTTGATTAAATTTTTTTTTGTTTAAATCCAAAAAAATTTGCTTAAATTTTCCCCATGTTCATTTTATGAGATACAATACAAAGACTTTTCTCATATACTAAGAATTTTCTTGACAAGAACACCGTTTTATCATCACCTGAACCGGTACATTAGGATGATATAGGGAAAAAACTAGCGGAATCATAATATGCCGGAAGAAATTTTTCGACGAATAACGGTTTTCGATACCACCCTCAGGGATGGCGACCAATCTGCAGGTTTTGCGTTTTCGCAAGAAGCAAAACTTACCCTCGTCCGTATGCTGGCAACGGCTGGGGTTGATATAATTGAAACAGGATTCCCATTATCGTCAAAATCCGAATTTAATATGTGCCGTGCGGCTGCGCTTGAGCTTAAAGATTTTAATCAAAGCTTTGGCGGTAAAACAATCACCTCCGTACTAAGCAGAGGGTTGGCGCATGAAATTGTGCAAACGGCAAAAGTATTTGAGGGCGGTCTCAGCGGTACCATTCACATTTCCTTACCGGTAAGCAAGGGGCATATATCCGCCAAATTAAATAAAACAGAAAGCGAACTCCTTTCCATGGCGGTAGAATCTGCCTCATTAGCCGCCGGCTTTACCCCAAACGTGCAGCTTGGCGCCGAAGACGCCACGCGCACAGACTATTCCTTTCTTTTAGAATATTGCATTGCCGTAATCGAAGCCGGAGCAACCGTCGTAAATCTTACAGATACGGCAGGCGCTGCCTCTCCGGAGGGCATGGCAGAACTTGCCGGTTTTCTAATTAAAAATGTTCCGGCTTTTTCCTCCGGAAAAGCAGTCTTGAGCGCGCACTGCCACAATGACCTTGGACTTGCCTGTGCAAATACCCTTGCGGCGCTCAAAGCCGGCTGCGGACAGGTTGAAGTCTCAATATCGGGCATTGGAGAACGCGCCGGCAATGCTGCCCTTGAAGAAGTGTTCGCAAGCCTTGAGGAACACCCGCATATTTATAAAGTGCGCACAGGAATAATTTCAAAAGAAATCGGCGGCCTCATTGCAGCAGCATCGGCTTTCAGCGGCACGGCCTTTTCCCTGATGAAGCCGTTAAGCGGCTGGAATATCCGCGCACATGCATCAGGGATACATCAGCAAAGTATAGCAAGAGACCCAAGAACATACTGCCTGTCGGTTATTGAAAACATAAATGCCGTGCCCGAACGAATAGTCCTGTCGCGGCATTCCGGGAAAGCCGGCGTTAAACTTTTTGCCGCACGCCGCCTTGATATTGAACTTGAAGAAAATACGGCCTTAAAAATAAGCGCGCGCATAAAAGAAAGCCCGTTAGTGGCCACCGGCATTACCGAATTCATTTTGATATTGCGTGATATGGACATTTTGCCTCCATCTTCCCCGCCTCCATTTACAATAGAGATGTTTTCAGAAAAAATTTCTGAAACCACCGGCAGCCAAAGCTGTACCGTAGAGGCCGAACTGAAAACTGCCGGCGGTAAAACGCTGAAAGTATATGCAGAAGCCTCCGGCATGAAAGAGGCTATACTGCAGGCGCTTGAAACCCTCGGAGAAGGCTCGCTCAATGTAAAAAATATCTTTTTCAGCGGGCGCGGCTCATCAATCAGGCTCTACGTTGAAATAGCGGCCCCAAGCGGCCGTGAATATCCCATTGAAAGAGCCGGTTCATCATCTTCGCGCGCCCTCTTTGAATCATGCCTTGACGTAATCAATGCAGAAAAAATCCGTAAAAACTGATGCCCTTTTTTAGCATAGTCATACCAACATATAATCGTTACAATCAACTCCGCGCGGCGCTTGATTCGGCGCTTGCGCAAACATTCAAAGACTATGAACTCATTGTAATAGATGATGGCTCGACCGATGAAACCCGCCTGATTGAAGATATATACGGGGACAAAATACGCTTCATACGTCAAAAAAACTGTGGAGTAAGCGCCGCACGAAATGCCGGAATTCTCGCCGGAGATTCAGGGCATATCGCCTTCCTTGATTCTGACGATGTTTGGCTGCCCGCCAAACTTGAAAGGCAGTTTGCCTTTATAAAAGAAAATCCCGGTATAGGCTTGAGTCAAACAAATGAAGTATGGATGCGAAACGGCCGAAGGGTAAACCCGAAATTAAAACATTTAAAACGCGCGGGCGATATATTTATCGATTCGCTCGCTCTCTGTCTCATAAGTCCCTCTGCCGCTGTCCTAAAACGCGAAATAACCTTTGAATACGGCCTTTTTGATGAGAATCTTCCGGCTTGTGAGGACTATGACCTGTGGCTGCGCATCTTGGCTCACGAAAAAGCGGGGCTTCTTGACGAAAACCTTGTCGTACGCTACAGTGGACACTGGGGGCAACTGTCTCAAAAATATTGGGGAATGGATTCTTTCAGGCTGTATTCGATAATAAAACTGCTGCACGGCGATAAACGTCTGAAACCTGCATACAGAGAGGAAGCCGCAAAAAGCGCCATAGAACGCTGCTCGCTTTTAATTGCAGGCGCTCAAAAAAGAAACAAGCCGTATTATGCGGCTCATCTTCAGGAAATACTCACTCAGCTTTCTCGTGAAGACTATAACAATATAAATTGTCAGATCCTCTTAGAAAAATAAGCGCGTCGTCAACTGTTATATCAAGAAAGGATTCGCCTGGAAAATCTCTTTTGAATATTATTTTGCCTTTTTTTGTTATGAGCAAAAACTTCGATATGCCTCGCTTAGTTGTATAACCTACTGCATATGCAAGATTATTTTCCTTTATTGAAGCGTGTCCATCCCGTTTTTCATCAATGGCTATAGAAAAATCAAGCCCTGCTTTTTTATTGAGAAACAAAAGCCTGTCCTTGTCAAGGACAACGAGATGTCCATCATCTGATATATAAAGCGCCGTTTTTGAAATATGGGCATATGCAAGCGGATATTTATATGTCCTGCCGTTTTCGGCGTGGAATATTTGGATATGGTCGCTTTTTGTATCTCCTCCATGCACTGCAACAAAATGGCCATTATTACTTATTGCCATACTTTTGACTATGCCGCCGGAAACAAAACCGTTTGCAATAAGCGAGCCATCCGGCCCTACAGCCTGATAAGAACCGTCAATAAATCCGACGCCCCCATAGTCGCCGCGCACTGCAAAAGAAATAACGCTGCAAACGCGTCCGGCAATAGTTTTAACGCCAATTTCGTTGCCATTATGATTAATAATGCGCACCGCGCTCTGGTCTCCGTTCAGCAAAAATATTAATCGCCCGGAATACGAAAGATATGGATATTCTCTTGATTTTTGTTTCCAAAACCTTTTTTGCATACCGTAAAACTCAATTTCAACGCCTACTTTGGTATATCGAATGTAATACTGCCCATTTCCGCTTACGCCTTCAAAACCGCTCATTGGAATAGCCGTTTCAAAACCGCCGTTTCTTTTGAGATGTATCAACGTCGAGTGTGTTCTAAACGAAAAGGCCGACAAATCATCCTGAATAAAAATCGAAGGCGTAATATACTCTATATCTTTAATGGAAGACACAAACTCAGGGTATATCGCCAACCCTGCCTTCGGGAAAAGTACAAATAAATTAAGCACCGCTCCCAGTATAAAAGATAAAAAGAAAAATTTCATAGTCTGACCCTGTAAGGATATCTAAAATGTTTGACGCAGGTGTAGAAGCAGTTTTACAACAGGAACTCCCTGTTAAAGGGTTCCTGTTGTCGCTTTAAGATGTTAGAGTTTAGGCACTTTGAGAATCCATCCTGGATAAATCAAATCAGGATTTTTGATCTTATCTTTGTTAGCGTTATAAATTATTCTCCATTTATGCGGATCATTATAATATTTACCGGCAATTCTCCAGAGACAATCTTTGAGTTTTTCTCTGTACACGACCGTATAAAGAAAATAATCTCTGCCGCTGTCTGCATCATCTTCGATTAAAACAGTATCTTTATCTTTATCGCCGACAGAGGCCACTGCAATATTTGAAAGAAGGGATGCTTCTTTGGCATATTCAATAGCTTCCCTGTACCTGCCTTCTTCATACATGGCTTCAGCATTTTGGTACGCTTCCTTAGCCGCTGCCAATTCATCGGACTCCGGTTTGCCGGCATTTGCTGATTCTGCTCTTTCAATAGCGCTTCTGGCGCGAAGCATTTCTTCACCGGCCGCCTCTTTTACTGAAATCATATAAGCTTCGTCAGCGCTTATTTTTGCGGCCTCTACTGCGGCAAAGCCGCTCTTTAACTTCAGGTCAAAATAAGCGTTTTCTGCTGCGAGCAAATTTTCTTCTGCAATCTGTACGTTTTCCGGAGCATATTTGTCAGCGCCGTATTCTTTTGCTCTTTGCAGCGTCATTCTTACTTCATCAATAGAATCTTTGAGGATGTCTTTTTTTCCGAGAGCCACCGTTCGGGCTTCCTTTGCTTTTCTATCGGCATTGATGGCCTGAACATAAGCGGTCTCATAATTCCCTTTCTCATAGTTGCTTTTGGCTGCATCAAGGAAACTGCCGGCATCGGCATATTCCTGTTCCGCAGTTTCGGCCGCGCCTGCCTCAGTTGCTTCCGCAAAACTTTGTTCAGCTATCTCAATCGTATCTTTTGCCACAAGCGGAGTGGATTTGTCGTAAGCGCTGCGCGCTAACCTTTCCGCCTCAACCGCAGAAGCCGCCGCTTTTTTCATATCATTACTTTTGGCAAAGTCATGAGATTCATAGAGTTTGGCGGTAGCGGCATTTATTTCTTCAGCGGCATATTTATCGGCTTTCATCGAAAAAGCCTTACTGATAGCTGCTCTTGCCGATGCCATTTCATCAATGGGAAGAGGATCACCACAAGCCACGAACAGTAACAAAATCGGCAGAATCATAACAACGAAATTTAGTTTACGCATAGTATTATCCCTCGTTTATGAATAAAATCTCATTATCAACAAAACAGAAAGCGTTTTGGCTGTCAAGCCTAATTTAGACCAAAAATAACAGCCCAATGTTTTTCAAAGGCTGAAAATTCTCCTTTTTCGATAGCCAGACGCGCTCCATCCATAAAGGTTTTCATAAAATACAAATTATGGTAAGTATTGTAGACAAGGGCTGCAATCTCGCCGATGCGGAATATATGCCGCAAATATGCACGCGAAAAATTTTTGCACACATAACATGAGCAATTTTCATCAAGAGGAGCGCTGTCTTTTTCAAAAGAAGCGCCCTTTATGTTAATTCGGCCTTTTGACGTATAGAGAGTGCCGTTTCTTGCAATGCGTGTCGGCATAACGCAATCAAACATATCTATGCCATGCCTTATTGCAAACAAAATCTCAAGCGGACTGCCTACCCCCATCATGTAGCGCGGCGAATTTTCGGGCAAAAACCTTGTAGTATATTCGGTAATTTCGCGGTAAAGTTCTTTGGGTTCGCCCACCGACAGGCCGCCAATCGCGTAACCGGGGAGGTTCAGTGCGGCAAGTTCTTCCGCACATTCGTGTCTCAAGTCAGGGTAGAGGCCGCCCTGCACGATGCCAAAAAGGGTTTGCTTGTCGGTATCAAATTCTTTTTGCCAATGAGCCGCAGAGCGTTTTGCCCATTCAACGGTTCTGATTACGGCGGCCTGAGCTTCCTCTTTTTCGACGGGGTAGGCGCAGCATTGGTCAAGAGGCATCATTATGTCAGAACCGATGGAGCGTTGTATATCAAGAACCGTTTCAGGAGTAAAGAAATGTCTTGAGCCGTCCATGTGGGAGCGAAATTCAACTCCATTTTCGGAAATTTTACACAGAGGAGCCAGCGAAAATACCTGAAACCCGCCCGAATCGGTCAATATAGGACGACGGTAATTCATGAATTTGTGAAGGCCGCCGACGCTGTCAATAACGCCGGTTCCAGGTCTTATATAAAGGTGATAAGTATTCGCCAGTATAATTTTGAAGCCTATTTCCTCAATATCTTTGGCGGCAAGTGCACGAATTGCCCCGCGAGTAGCCACAGGCATGAATACCGGCGTTTCAATCGTGCCGCGGCTTGTTTCTATGAGTCCGGCACGGGCATTTGTAGAAGGATCTTTATATTGAAGCGTAAATTTCATCGTTATTATTCTTAATTACAGTACAAGTGTAATACGCTCTTGGTGCGTTATTTGTTGTTGATTATAATCAGGTATGTTGAATACGTCAATATGTTTTTGTTTTATTTCTTTTTGTTCTTTTTATTTTGCTGCATTCACTATATCATATTTGTCCTGCACCAACTCCGGTTTTTATGTGAAAAAAGGCTTGATTATTTATAGACGAAAGATATACTATGGTATTAAATTTTTAATTTTTACCATGGGGGCATCGTTTTGGGCGAGACTCAAGAAAAAAATTACACCATTAGTGTTCCGGATTATAAAGCCGCTATACAGGAAAATAAAGACTTTTTTGTCCAATTCAGTCTTTTTACGTCGGACGTTGAAGCCATTATTATAAGAATATTTCACCACTATTTAGAAAAATTCGACATCATTTATGTCAGAGACACTGTTATAACAATGATGAAAGAACTCATAAATAACTCAATAAAGGCAAACCTTAAACGGCTTTTTTTCAAAACAAAAGGCTATGATATCAACAAAACCGATGAGTACAGACTTGGAATGGAAAACTTCAAAAGTGAAATATATGCAAACGAATCTGAAGATTATTTTTCAAAAGCCGCCGAATCAAACCTCATAGTGCGGGTTACTTTCAAAAATACGCCGTCCGTGCTGCACATCAGCGTCATAAACAACACTCCAATACTCGACAACGAATTGAAAAAAGTACAGTCTCGTATTTCAAAGGCCTATAAATATGCAGACATAACCGAAGTTTTTGATGACGTTCTTGACGATTCAGAAGGCGCCGGTCTTGGTCTCATAATTGGCTTAATGCTCTTTAAAAACAGCGGATTTCCGGCAGAGGCTTTTAAAATATACAAAAAAGATAATCTTACAATAGCCACTATTTCCATCCCAAGAACTATGACCAGATCGGGCTCAACCAAAGATATTGCCGATGAAGTTGTAAAAGAAATAAATGAATTGCCGGTTCTTCCGGAAAGCATCACGGAAATACAAACATTATGCAACGATCCTGATATTTCCGTAAAAACCGTAGCAGCAGCAATATCACGCGACCTCGGGCTTGCAGCCTCGCTGTTGAAGATGGCCAATTCGGCAGGCTATATGGGCAACAAAAAAGTTACATCATTGGAAGAAGCTGTCGTAAAAATAGGTTTTAAAGAGTTGAACATTATGCTTATAGCCTCAGGCGTTGACCAAATAGTGTCAAAAAAATATAAACGTTTTGAACCGATATGGCAGGAGTCTTACAAGAGGTCTTCTTATGCGCGCGCTATTGCCATCAGATTTAAACAACAACCATCTTCTGATCTCGCTTATTTGTCCTCACTGCTTGTAGACATAGGGAAGATTATTTTGCTTTCGCTTGATAATCAAGTCATGGATAGGCTTAAGCAAATAGCCGGCTTTAAAGGAATTGAAAGCGTTGGCTTGCTTGAAGAGATGAGCCTTGGAATAAGCCATGCTGCGCTCGGAAGTATGGTATGCCAAAAATGGCATTTCAACGAAGTATTAACAACAATTATTGAATATCATCATCGCCCCTATATGGCGCCGGATTCGTTAAAAGAATTGATTTATATTGTATACCTTTCCGATGTTTTTATCGAAATAGAAGGCAGGAAAATGCGTTTCGAATTTGTTAATGAAGATGTTTTGGACTTTTTCAATTTAAACAGCAAAGACGCTTTTGAAAAAATGCATGAGGAGCTCAAAGCCTACTACTCGTCGACAGACGCCGGAAAGGAACAGTCATAGTGTATTTTCAGGATATAATAGCCAAATTAAACGAATATTGGTCAGATTTGGGATGTTTGATTATTCAAGGCTATGACAGCGAAGTCGGCGCCGGAACTTTCAACCCATATACTTTCCTTAAAGTTCTCGGCCCCGAACCTTGGAATGTAGCATATGTTGAACCATCCCGCAGACCTACCGATGGAAGGTACGGCGATAACCCGAACAGGCTCCAGCATTACTACCAGTATCAGGTTATAATGAAACCATCGCCGGTTGATATACAGGAAGCCTACATTAATTCTTTAAGATACCTTGGAATAAAATTAGAAGAACATGATGTCCGCTTCGTTGAAGATGATTGGGAGTCGCCAACACTGGGCGCATCCGGTCTTGGCTGGGAGGTGTGGCTCGATGGGATGGAAATCACGCAGTTTACCTATTTTCAACAATGCGGGAGCATTGATCTGCATCCGGTTTCTGTAGAGCTTACTTACGGCTTAGAGCGTATCTGTATGTACATCCAGAATGTAAGCAACGTCTTTGACATACAGTGGAACGAAAGACTGTTTTATCGCGATATACATCACAGGGGTGAATTTGAGTTTTCTCATTACAATTTTACTTACGCCAATACCGACTTATATTTTAAACTGTTTGACCTGTACGAAAAAGAATGCCTTTCCGTACTTGCGGCAGATGACAACCATCTTGTATTGCCGGCCTATGATTTTGTTTTAAAATGTTCCCATGCTTTTAATATGCTTGATGCCAGAAGCGCAATATCTGTAACCGAAAGAGTAGGTTATATCACAAGAGTGCGGAATATAGCAAGAAAGTGCGCCGAACAATATATAAAAATACGAGAAGAACTATCTTTCCCCCTTCTTAACAGATAACGCTTATCATGGAAAACGGATTTCAAAATTTAGACGCATATCTGAGAAAACATGATAAATTCATAGTTTCTACCCATGAAAGCCCCGATGCCGATGGTTTAGGCGCTGAAATAGCATTTGCCGAACTGCTTGTTTTTCTTGGAAAAGAAGTTATTATACTCAACTCTGATCCAACGCCCGGAACCATAGAATTTGTCGATGTAGACCGCGAAATAATTATCTTTGATGAAAATACCCCGCCAATTGAAAATTCCAATGAATACGCTCAGTTTGTTCTTGATACAAATGACTTTGACAATATAGGCGTTATATACCATACATTAAAAGACTCTATCAAAGATATTTTTATAATCGACCATCACGAAGGCGATGCCGATAAGCTGACGGACAACTTCATAAGGGCAAGCGCTTCTTCGGCCTGCGAAATAATTTATGATATAATCCAACACTATAAAATGCCCCTTACTTTTAAAAGCGCGCAGGCTATTTATACCGGAATAGTTTTCGACACGGGTTCGTTCCGCTACCCAAAGACATCGCCGCATACCTATGAAATTGCCGCCCATTGCGTGAAGACGGGAGTAATTCCTCATGTTGTGTATGAAAATCTATACGAAAGAAATTCTCTGTCGAGTTTTGCCTTGCGCAGCAAAATTGCCTCTTCAATGGAAATTTTAGAAAACGGAAAGCTTATTGTGCAGAGCCTCACGCCGCAAATGCTCAACGACACTGGCGCTGCTTTTGCCGAGGGCGAATCTTCCATCAATACTCCGCTGACGGTGAGCGGCGTTGTGGCCAGCCTGCTTGTTAAGCAGGACCACACAGGCCCGGTAAAAATAAGTATGCGCACCAAGGGAGATTATAATGTCGCCGACATTGCCCTCCAAAACGGCGGCGGCGGACATAAAAATGCGGCCGGTTTTAAGTCAAAGCTTTCGTTTGGCAAGGCTTACGACCATGCAACAGACGTATTGCAGCAACTAATAAAAAACAAAATATAATCACCTTAATAAAGCAAGTGCGTTAATTTTTTCGTCAAGGCGCGCTTTCTCACTGCTTACGACAAGGGCTGCCGCCGCGCTTGCAATATCGCCTGACTTTTGCGCATCGAGACCATGCGTTAATCCGTAGATGATCCCCCCTGCATATATATCGCCTGCGCCATTTGTATTAGCGACATTTGTTTTAACCGCGCCTATTTTGTATATGCGGCCATCTGTCTTTATAAGGCTGCCTCGTTCTCCAAGTTTTACAACGGCAAAACGACACAAGTGTGCAAGTTCTTCAAGGGCGGCTGCCTCTCTTTTTCCGGTAAAGTAAAAGGCCTCGTCTTCATTTGCAAAAACAATATCGGCATATTCCCCAACGGTCCATTTCATTCTGTCGTATATTCTTTCTATAAGAGAACTGTCGGAGAGGTCTATCGATACGAGGACGCCGCTATTCTTCGCAAATTTTATGGCCTTAAGGCAGGCGTTATACAATTCGTCCATTTCAAAGAGATAGGCTTCCAAATGAAGCGTCTTTGACGAGGTTATATCCCGTTCGGCTATATTGTCTTCTGAAAATTTAAGCGCGGCGCCAAGATGCGTGGCAAATGTTCGTTCCCCGTCAGGGGTAATAAACGTAATGGCATGTCCCGAAAGTCCGTCATATACGCTTATACGCGTTTTAACGCCTGTGTTTTCGGTTTCGTTTATATAGGCGCGGCCGTAATCATCATTGCCGACGGCGCCAAGAAATAAAGCGCTCCCTCCGAGACTGTTTACGCCGGCAATTGTATTAGCAGCGCTGCCTCCGGGTGAAAAGGCAAGATCAAGACCATTTAACATTTTTAAGACAGCCTTACTGCGTTTTTCGTCAATGAGGTGCATTGAACCTTTTTGGAAGCCCAATTCGTCAAGCAGCGTGTCATTAACTAAAACGGTTATGTCAAGCAAGGCAGAGCCTATTCCGGTTACATCGTTCGGTAAATTTTCTTTTATTGCAAGTTTCATGGCTTTAAAATATGTCTATTGGACCCTCCATATCGCCGTCTATAAACTGTCGGGCAAAATCATTTTGCTTCGAAAAAAAAATTTCATTGTTTCCGCTAAAAGCAGCCTTGCCGTCATAGAGCAGAATTATTGTATCGGCGGTTTTTTGCGCAACATGAAGGTCATGTGTTGCCAATATCGAAGCTGCTCCCGTCAAATCTCTTATCTCAAGTATAAGGTCGGCTATTGAATCGGAAAGCACCGGATCAAGACCCGCCGTAGGATCATCATAGATAATTATTTCCGGTTCCATACATACCGCTCTGGCAATACCCACCCTTTTTTGCATACCGCCGGATAGTTCCGAGGGAAATTTACGCTCACTTCCCTTGAGGCCTACCCTCGAAAGTGATACCATAACACGCTCTTGTATAATTTCTTCTGCCACGCCCAAGCGGACAAGCCCGAAGGCGGTATTGTCAAAAACATCCATCGAATCAAAAAGTCCGCCTTTTTGAAAAACATAAGCAAGGGTTGGCAATTCAGATTCTTGAAACGGTTCTGATATACCATGCCCATTTATAGTAATGGAACCGGCGTCTGGAGCAACAAGCCCGGCTACGGCTTTTAAAAGCGTACTCTTGCCTGAACCGTTTTTCCCCATGACGGCTAAAGTTTTGCCTTCCCCTACTTCAAAATCAATGCCGGTTATAATGGCTTTCCCGCTTAGCCGTATTTCGAGACCGGTTACCTTTATCACAAAGTCTTAATATAAATGCACGGCAGACAGGTCAAGATTATTTTTGCCGTACCCCGCTCGCGTAAAATCGCAGTTGCGACAACAGCCGAAACGCTACTTCCTAATTCGTAACTTCACAAGGGACAATGCCTAATTTTTAATTGACATAATATAACTGTATTGTTCAATATCCCTGAAACCAAAAAAGTCTTGAATTTTGCAACTTTTTTGTAACAGGAAAAACAAGTGAAAAACCACACTTCAATCAATCAATCAATCAATCAATCAATCAATCAATCAATCAATCAATCAATCAATCAATCAATAGTCGCTTTTTATTTTGTCAATTAGATAATACAACGTTCACATTTATTGTGGCATTCCATGCCGCCCGGAAAGGCGCCGGACTGCGTCCGGTAGAGGCGTCAAGGGGGATAGTTCAAATCCCCCTTAACAAGTGTGCCCGGCATGGGCGGTTACTATAGGGTGAAAGTCCCGAACAGGCTTGGTAGTAGGAACTGTTAGCCAAAGACAAGGGTGCCCACCGTGAGGTGGAATCTGAAGGAAGTCGGCGGCAAAGTCTCGCACCGACGAACAGAAATCACATATAAGGCATTTCAGGACGGACGAGTTTGCTTGTCAAAACAAAGTCCAATACTACCCGAATCCTGAAGTGTAAATGTGGCGGTGACATGAGATGAAAGTAATCGTCCTTACCCGGGGAGGTCTTGCAATGCGGCAGATGACAGGTTACCCCTGATACACGCCGAACCCATGCAGTGATGTATGGCTAAGTTGCAAGAAGTCAGCAGAAGCCATAGTACCTGTATAAGCAGGGAAGGGCTGAACAATGGTAGTTTCTTGAACGAGTGAACGGAGAAACAATGTTAAGAGAGCAGAAAACTAAGAAATTAGGCTGCCCTTGTGAGGGTACGTTGGAAACGGAGAGTAACAAGGGAGTGTGGAGCATTGTGCCGCCCGAAACCGCAGAGAGGGACGGTGCAGAAAGTTTACTTGATAAGATACTGCAAAGAGACAACCTCAATGCAGCATACAGGAGAGTAAAACAAAACGGCGGAGCATCAGG
>Ga0099364_10002625_pt1 | contig 28508 bp, 27 predicted proteins | sample TergutTh196P3_FD_73070 | JGI IMG/M metagenome (GOLD analysis project Ga0099364, IMG submission 73070) | Microcerotermes parvus P3 segment gut microbial communities from Pointe-Noire, Republic of the Congo - Th196 P3 | ecosystem: Host-associated > Arthropoda: Insects > Digestive system > Gut ... | reverse complement strand
GCTAAACAGGATTTTCCAAGAGAATGGGTTCCAATTGTTATTAATAACATAAGTCTGGGGGGTATATCAGCCAAGGTAAAATCAGGATTTAAGGATAATTTACATAAAAAAGGCAGGTATCTTTTGGCGCTGGATTTTGGGGGAGGTTTAATGTTTTTAAATTTACTTTTGCGAAACATTTTCAGCGATAGTGACGATAATATACCTAATGGAGCATTTGCTTTTGGAGGCTTATCTGTTTTTCAGGAAAGGGCAATTGGAAATTACGTTCGCCAGAAAGAGTTAGCAGGCAAGCAAATCAATGGATAATATAGCATTTGATAAAAGAATAAGAGTGCTTGTGATTGACGACTCCGCCCTAATGAGAAAAATGATATCGGACATTCTTAATTCCGATTATCGTATTAATGTGATAGCTACGGCAAATGACGGAGTTAGTGGTCTTGAAAAAACGCGCGCTTTAAAACCTGACGTCATTACTATGGACGTTGAGATGCCTCGTAAAAACGGCGTTGAAACTCTTGCCGAAATTATGAAGACTTGCCCAACGCCTGTAATAATGCTAAGCAGCCTGACGCAAGAAGGCGCTCAAATATCTTTAAAGGCTTTTTCGCTTGGTTGCGTTGATTGCGTAGGAAAACCGTCGGGAACTATATCTTTAAATATTGCCGATATTGGAAAAGAACTTATTGAAAAAGTTGTTGTTGCAAGCACTGCAAATATAAAATCTACAACTAAAATTACTTCCGGTTTTCGAAATAATACATTACCTATAACAGGAGCTAATTTTATGAATAATAAAAAGGAAATTGTAGTAATTGGCGCCTCAACCGGAGGTCCGTTAGCGCTACAGAAAGTTCTTACAAGCATCCCTGGCGATTTTCCTGCGCCAATCGCAATAGTTCAACATATGCCTCCTAATTTTACTAATTCTTTTGCTAAGAGATTGGATTCTATATCTCAGCTAAATATAGTTGAAGGGTATGATGGATTGGAGCTTAAGAAAGGGATGGTTGCAATAGCTCCTAGTGGAAAGCATATGCTGGTGAAAAAAAGGAATAACGATATTATTTGTAACTTATCAGACGCTCCTACCGTTCTTTCTGTAAAACCTGCCGCAAATTTATTGTTTTTAAGCGCGGCGGACGAGTTTAACGGAGGAGTAGTAGGCGTTGTTTTAACTGGTATGGGTAAAGATGGAACCGAAGGAGCGATAGCTCTAAAGAAAAAAGGAGCTCATATCATTGCGGAATCACAGGAGACATGCATTATTTATGGTATGCCAAGAGCTGCTATCGAAGCCGGAGTTGTTAATCAAATACTACCGCTCCAGGATATAGCCGGTGCAATGATTAAAAGTGTAGGCGGCACTTTATAATCTCTAATTCCAATTCTAAATAATTAGAAATGGAACAACAAAAATTGGAGATGATGAAAAGATGAGTAATACAGATACGACACAATATCTAAGCGCATTTCTTGACGAAGCTTCCGATAACTTGAAGGGGTTGGATGTATTAACGCTTGAACTTGAAAAAGATTGTAGTAATATGTCCGTAGTGAATGAAATATTCCGTACAGCGCATACATTAAAAGGAATGTCTGCGACTATGGGATATAAGTCAATGGCTTCCTTGACTCATGCTCTCGAAGACAGGCTTGATGCGGCTAGAAGCGGTAAGCATCATCTTGACGAAAATGATGTTGACATAATTTTGCAATGTTTGGATGTAATGCAGTCAATGGTCGATTCTATTCGCGCAGGTGGTACTGACAGCAAGATTGACGTATCTGAATTGATAAAGTCTATTCGTTCATTTGATGAAGCAGAAGCTCAGCCTACAAAGGAAAAAGATAAAAAAACGGAAACTAATAAAGCGGATGCGAAAACAGAAGACGTTTCTCTATCTGATGATCAATATGATAGCTTCCTGACTGAAGCCGTTCAAGCAAACGCTAAAGCCTTTTCAATATTAATTGAGCTTAGTGAAACCTGCTTACTAAAATCAGCCAGAGCATACATAATTATTAACCGCCTTGAGGAAATTGGAACAGTTTTTAAAACTGAACCAAGCGTTGACACAGTTGAAAATGAAGATTTTGATAATAAAATAGAAATATTTTTAATATCTAAGACCGCTTGCGACGAAATAACAAATATGCTTCAGAAGGTTAGCGAGATTAAAACCGTTAAAATAAATGAATTTGATACTTCATCTGTATCAAGCGAAAAGACAGCCGCAAATGATAATGCAAAAAGCGAAGAAGCAAAAAAGCATCCTGATTCGTTAACAACGCAAAAAGTTGAAAAAACAGCGCAACAATCTGCGCAACCTAAAACTGCCAGCGCAAAGAAAAGCGGAAGTCAAACAGTCAGAGTAGATATTGGGCGACTTGATAAGCTTATGAACTTAGTTGGCGAACTTGTCATAGGTCGCGCTCGGATAGAGAGGCTTGTACAGGAAGCCCGCCTTAGAGAATTTGACGACCCCCTGTCTCAATTAGGCAGAATCTCCAGCGACATTCAAGAGCTTGTAACAAAACTTAGAATGGTTCCGGTTTCATTTATTTTTGACAGATTTCCAAGACTTATCCGGGATATCTCAAAAAATCTAAACAAAGAAGTGCAGCTGGTATTGGAAGGTCAGGAAACAGAGTTAGATAGAACTGTTATCGATGAAATAGGAGACCCAATGGTTCATCTGATCAGAAACTCTCTTGATCACGGAATAGAAGGACCGGCAGATAGAATCGCCGCTGGAAAACCTGAAATAGGTACGCTTAAAATCTCCGCTTATCAGGAGGGCAACGGAGTTATTATTGAAGTTCAAGACGATGGCAAGGGCATAAATGTCGAAAAAGTTAAGAAAAAAGCGATTGAAAAAGGCATTCTCACAATAGAAGAAGCTCAAACCATTACTGATGAAGAAGCTGTAAAAATAATATTTCTTCCCGGGTTTAGCTTGGCGGCGACCGTTACGGATCTGTCAGGCAGAGGCGTTGGTATGGATGCTGTCAAAACAAAAGTGGAAGATCTTGGAGGTCAGTTCGACGTGTCCTCAAAAGAAGGCGTTGGGACAAGAGTTTTTGTGCGTCTTCCTCTTACGCTGGCTATTGTTCTTGCATTACTTGTTAAAGTTGGCACAGAAGTATATGCAATGCCGCTTGAAAATGTTGAAGAAACAATACTCGTCAAAAAAGAGAATACGCGAACTTTGAATGGGATGCCTGCAACTATTCTTAGAGGAGAAGTTCTTTCCTTATGGGGACTTGCTACGTCGCTTGGCACGCCAAGAGATTCCCTTGACCGGGATGAATATCCTGTTGTGGTAGTTAAAACAGGGAAAAACAGAGTTGGATATATTGTTGATGAATTGATTGGACAACAGGAAATAGTAATTAAGTCGCTTGGAAAATTCCTCTTGAAAATTAAAGGAATAGCTGGCGCTACAATTCTTGGGGATGGTAATGTCGCGTTGATTCTTGATATGGGCTCTCTCTCTTTTGGGAGATAGCGAGGGTACGTAATTGTCTGAAATTCATTCGTTGAGCAACATTCAACTCGACGCGATAAAAGAAATCGGAAATATTGGAGCAGGCAATGCCGCTACAGCTCTTTCAAAGATTTTGAGTAGGGTAGTCGAGATGGATGTTCCAAAAGTCGATCTGGTTTCGATATATGAACTATCAGAATTTTACGGGTCTCCTACAACGCCTGTTGCGTCGGTATTTGTGCATTCTGACGGGAAGTTTTCATGTAGCGTGATATTTATAGATTCTGAAACTGGCGCAAAAGAAATGATCAATATGTGGCTAAACGTTTATTTTGGCGATTTTGCCGCTGAAGAGCTTCCGGGCGATATGCTTGACAGCGGCTTGGCAGAACTGGGAAACGTAATAATAGGATCATTTTTGGGGGCTATTAATGACATAATTAAAACTGCGTTCCAAACATCAGTTCCTGGCGTTGCCCATGATATGTTAGGTTCAATATTGGACGTAGTAGCTTCGATCTATGGATATATGGGAGAGTCTGCTCTTGTAGTTAACACAACATTGCGTATAAGTGGCGCTGAAAGTGTTGATATGGATGGAAATATAATTTTATTACCAAATCCGGAAGCTTTAAAGCTTCTTCTAAATAAACTGATGGTGCTTTAAGCCATGGATAATTCATATCATGTTGGAATGGCTGATGTTGTCTCAGTTAGTTCTCCGGCAAAACTGATAACTCTAGGGTTGGGGTCTTGCGTTGGATTAGTTATTTATGACGAACTTGCTAAAATTGCCGCTATGGCGCATATAATGCTTCCTGATAGCAGGGGGTCAAAAGATTTTGAAAAACCCGGTAAATTTGCGGACCTTGCAATACCGTTTTTAGTGGAGGAACTTTTAAAAAAGCGCGCCCAGAAAGATAGATTAAAAGCAAAATATGCAGGCGGCGCACAGATGTTTGCTAATATGAGTGGCAGCGGCACTGATTTTCTTGCGGTTGGCGCCAGAAACGCCACTGAAACGTTAGCTTTATTAAATAGATTAAGGATTAAAATAATTGCCTCCGACACAGGAGGAAATAAGGGACGTACCGTTGAATTTAATACAGAAACCTGGATGCTTAGCGTAAAAGTGTTGGGCAAAGGAATAACAATGATTTAGAGCGCATAAAGAGGAGGTTGTACTTTAATTGGAGCGCAAATCTTCAGATTCTCAACTTTGGGATGAATATTTAGCCTCTCCCACTGATCATAATAAAGAAAGAATTGTCAGACGCTATCTTCCTCTTGTCAAATACGTGGTAGGAAGAATGATAGTATCACCTCCGTCTGGACTTGACTACGAGGATTTATTGAGTTTCGGCGTTTTTGGTTTGTTGGACGCCGTAAACAGATTCGATATTTCAAAAGGCTTTTCTTTTCAAACATTTGCCGTTCCCAGAATAAGAGGTTCAATTCTGGATGAATTGCGTAAATATGATTGGATATCGAGGACAGGCAGAGAAAAACTGCAAAAGCTAAATAAAGCAATGGATAAGGTTTTGCAGGAAAGAGGAACTCTGCACGATAAGTACTTGATTGAAGAAATGGGAGTTGACGAAAAGACTTATCGTGAAACTCTAGAATTAGCTAGTCGCACTTATTTTGTTTCGCTTGATGATATGATTCCATTTGAAGACGGAGAAGTTCCATTTGAAGAAGCTCTGCCGCACGAAAGAGAATCAATTCAGGAGATATTGGAGAATGAAGACGAAATCAAACGAGTTTCTTCTTCACTCCAAAAATTACCGGAAAGAGAAATGCAAGTATTGTCTTTATACTACTATGAAGGACTGACATTGAAAGAAATAGGTCATGTGCTTGGCGTAAGCGAGTCTCGCGTATCACAAATACATGGAAAAGCCCTTTCTTCCATGAAGAGAATGCTTCGTTAAAGTGAGACTTGCTTCAGCGGTCTTTTTTAAATCTCCCGCTGAAGTTTAGCCGAACTGATCCAGGGGTTTAGCCGCTCAACGCCGCCTATGGAGGCGGGGGTATTAGAGCTAGCCATCGGATATAAGGGGGGGAAAAGCATTGAAACAAGGTTTAGTTTTGTTAGAAGCGCGTAATGACGGAGTATATATGTCCTTGCCCGAAGGAGAAGAATGTCCTTCTCTTGCCTTGTTGCTTCAATTTCTTAGTCTTCAGGGTATACTAAGATTCGATAACAAATCAGTTGAAAGCTTTGTTCGTTCTCAGGGTAAAAACACTTTCAAAATAGCTGAAAGAAATCCTTCATTAGAACGCGATGCTGTTATTACTGTGTCTATATCAAAAGACTATATGGAAGCAAAAATCAATATAACGCCTCCTTTTTTTGCAAACCCATGGCCAACGCAAGAGCTGATAATTAGCGCGCTTGCTGAAAAAAATGTTGTCTATGGCATTGACAATGAAGCAGTTTTAAATGTGGTAAATAATCATATATCTAATGAACCTGTTATCGTAGCAAAAGGGTTGCAGCCGATAGACGGCAAAGATGGATGGGTTGAGTTAAAAATTGACTTAACTTCTCAGAATGAAAAATCGGACGACACGGAAAAAGTAGATTACAGGGAGCGTAATTTAATTGTTAATGTTTCCAAAGGAGACGTTCTTGCGATACAATATCCTCCGACAGATGGAACTGACGGCACAAATGTAGCGAATATTGAAGTTAAGGCAAAGCCTGGAAAGCAAGTTCCTTTACCCGGAGGCGCAGGAACAGCGGTTTGCGAAGATGGTTCAACGTTATTAGCCGATATTGATGGAAGCTATAAATATGCTGACAACAAAATAACAGTAGCTCCTGAGTTTAATGTCTCGGGAGACGTGGATTTTCATATAGGAAATATAGATTTTGTAGGTACCGTCAGAGTAAAGGGAGCAGTTAAAGATGGGTTTCAAATTAACGCCGGAGAAGATGTAGTAATCAATGAAGTTGTTGAAGGCGCCATTATTAGTAGCAAGAACAACATATTAATAAAAGGCGGAGTTCGTGGTATGAATAAAGCTAGAATAACAGCTGAAGGCAGTATTGAAATTGGTTTTGTAGACCAGGCGGAGATAAAGGCGGGAAAGGATATTATTGTCCGTAACGCCATATTACATAGCGATGTATCTGCCGGCGGGTCTGTTATTGTTTCTGGAGGAGGAAAATCGCAAATAGCAGGAGGAATAATTCAAGCGACAATTGAAGTTTCATGTTCTACTCTTGGAAGCGAAATGGGAACAAAAACTGAAGTAATAGTTGGAGTTTCTCCAGCTATCACGCTTCGCAGAAAAGAATTATCGACGATGGTTGCAACCTCTCAAGATAATATAGATAAAACTGACGCGAACCTTTCTTTTTTTAGAAAACTTGAGTCCTCACAATCACTTGATGATGAAAAGAGAGCTTTAATGATATCTATTACTAAAAATAAATTTCAATTACAAGCTCAACACAAAAGTATTGTGAAAGAAATGGATGAAATTGATAAAATGATTGAAAAAACTAAATCTCAAGGGATAGTTAGGATCAAAGGAGTTTGTTATGCGGGTGTTACAATCATAATACGCGGATTTACATATTTAGTGAAAGAACCTTTTAAATTTTGTTCATTTATTTATGAAGCTGGAGAAATCAAGCTGCGTCCGTATGATTATAATTTAAGGCAAAGTTAACATTTTGTGTAAGAGGAGGCTTTTATGGTTATTGAGCCAATTAGTTTACAGTTAGGCAATTATGGTGTAGGAATTCTTGCTCAATCTTCTAAAGGCGCGTTAACTCAATCCCAACAAACAGCGCAGATGAACGAAATACTGAGGGATAACGAAAAAAAAGCGCAAGAAATACAGCCAAGCAACGAGATTTTGTCAACTGAAAAAGTTCATCGTAAAACTGACGAGGAGCAGAGAGAAGATAGAAAGCAAGGGCAGGAAGAACAAGAAGAAAAACAAATAGATGAAAAAGAACAAATAACGACTTTAGGTGTTGCAATTCAGAAGAATGGCAGATATGATTTCTATGTATAGAACTAAAGAGGAATGTACTAAATGGGCGCTACAGATAACAGTTTTGCATATATAATAGTTGAAACTGAGGAAGGCTTGTTTCGCGGAGCTGTTCTTGCGTCTGATTTACGTGGAATACCCGTAGATTTCAGATACACCGAACCTATTCGCCCGACTAAACTTGAGAAAATCCTATATGGGAATGCTCTTGAAGTGTATATTAAGGAAGAGCTTATTCTCGAAAGCCTTATAAGTGCAATAGAAGTTAAGCCGGTGTTATGGATTTGCAAAGAACAGAGTTTAATAGCGCCGTTGCGTATTTTTACTAAAAGTAAAGTGATTATGCTTGCGAATAGTAATCATCACCCGCTTGACGCAACAGGCGACTTTGAATCTACTGGAGAAACAGGAGTTTATCTTGTTCAAGCCGACTCAGTCAGCGCTCCTTTAAAGGTGATATTCTATCAGAACGTTACCGAGAATGATATAAAGTCAGTGGTTAGTTTACTTGTTAACGCTTCGCAAACTATGGAATTAACCGAACCTTTTAGTAGAATGCTGAAGGCGCTAAATGCTATAGCCTCGGAAACTTCAGGCGATGGTAAATAAAGAAGATATTCGCAATTACTTTTCGCGCGTTTTTATGGGTCGTATTCCTGTATACTCTTTCCGTCTCAACGAGCATAAAGTTGATGTCGGGGAAATAAGCAGAAAGACGAAAATATATGGAGGAAGCGTAAAAGCTAGAATTGTTTCTCCTTTGAAATTTGCTTGCGGAAAACTTGCATGCGTGAGCAACGGGATGAAAATTAAAAGTTTGTTTGCCCGCGCGCTTGGAGGTAAGATTAAGAGTTACGCTTCGGGGGAAATAAAAATATATAAAGCTTCGCCAAAAATTGTAGTTAAAATGCGAAAATGGCTTAAATATTTTGCTTTGCTGCCGCATGAAAGGCGGAATAGATTATCATTTATTCCAAAAAAAGAAAGGAATATTAGTAAAGACGAATTTGATTTAGCATATTTTCAGCCTATAATACATAATGATGTTGCAAAACTTGTTTTGAATAAACAAAGTGGAGCTTTACTTGTTTGGTACAATTCAATCAGCAGAAATTTTAACCCGGAAGGTCTTTATATGTACAAACGTTTTGGGGTTAAAGATGTGGATTGGCGTTGGGTAGATATAAAGGAATGAAGTTTAGCGTACAGTTGGATATTAACTAGTTGATATCGACTTTGTATCATATATATTTTATTTACGGGAGGTTTACAGGTTACATGGTTGAAGAGAAGAAGGCTGACTCCTCTTCAGTTCAAATTGGAGATGTAGTTGACTGCGCAGTTGAACAGATAATGCCATATGGAGTATTTGTCCGTGTTTTTACGACAAAGCAAAGAGGTATGATTCATATTTCGGAACTATCGGCAAATTTCGTGAAGAAAGTTGAAGATGTACTCGTAATTGGTCAAGAAATCAAGGCGTCTGTGATTAAGATTGATGACAAAGGGCGTATTGACTTGTCCATTAAGAAGTTGGAAGAAATGGCTCCCTTATCACAGCAAGTTGTAGTAGCAAAAGATGATAAGAATACATTTGAAAAGCGCCTATCGAATTTCCTTAAGAATAGTGAATCAAAAATTGCGGATTTAAATATTAAGCTTAATAATCCCAAAGGAAGCAAACGTCGATCAAGCGGGGTCAGACAGAAATAGTGGAGCTAAACATCAAGAATGGAAATGCAGGCTTTGATTATTATGCCATAACGGAAAGTGACGCTAACATCATTCGTCAGCAAATGAAAGGAAGAAAATTCAATTCTGGTCTGCTTTTAGGTGTGTCATCGCGCTGTTTGTACGGGAAGCCTCAAGTAATTTTGTGTAAATCATTACTTAATGGAATTCCTTTTCCTAACAATTTTTGGTTATCATGCCCCGCCCTAGTAAAAATCGCCTCAAGCATCGAATCATCCGGAGGGGTCAAAAAGCTTGAGTCGTACATTATGGAAAATTCAAAAGACAAATGGGAAATCTATAATAGGATGCACGCGAGAATTCGTGTATGTCTTGCAAGTATCAATGAATTAGATAATCTGAAAAAAAATAATAAAGAGTTATACAATAAATTTTGTGATATAGCCATAGGTATAGGCGGAACAAGGGTTTATAACAATGTCCAAGTTAAATGTATACATTTGCAAATTGCATCTTTTATTTCTTTGGGATTCCATCCTGGTCAAGAATGGTTTAAAATAGGGTTTCAAAATTTTTCAAATGCTATTATTAAAAAAAATAATCGCATACTTTGAAATAGGAGTGAAAACATGGAGATAAAGGATCTTTCAGAGCTGCTTGACGTCAAACGCAATACTGGTTTTATTGAACAAAATAGGAAAGGAGCTAATAATTACGGCGAAAATGTATCAAATCTGTCTTTTAATAAAAACTTTTCAAAAGCGGGTGATTTTCCATTAGCAAATATTGTGAAAGTGCCCGGCGTTAGAAAATTATCCGAGATTTTATTTATTCAAGGATTATCTGACGTTCATATATATATTCCGCGAAAAAGTATTCCTGTGCTAAAGTTTAATAAAATTGGAGTTCCTGTATGCAGGATTGCTGTGAATGGAATTATAAACCCTCCGTTTGAAGTGGAAATAGATAAAAAAATTGAAGAAGGATCAATGTTTATCGAAAGCGAAGATAAGCTTAATACGAGGCGAATGAGGGTTACAAGAAGTTTTTCTATGGATAGAATGATAGAACACATTTTTATGCGAATACTTCCGCTAAAGCCTTTTCCTACATACAAGACGGGCGCCGCTACATTTTTCAAGCTTTATGGAGAAAAACCTATTAATGAAGGACTCGTATTGATATCTGGAAAAACCGGAAGCGGAAAAAGCTCATTACTTGCTTCAATATTGCAGGAATACCTGAATAAGTATCCCGTTCATGTTTTAACAATAGAAGATCCAATAGAGTATATTCTTTTTGAAGGCGCCGGTTATGCTACCCAAAAGGAAGTTTATTCAGATGTGCCGGATTTTCCTTCTGCACTCAGACTTGCTATGAGAGAAACCCCGCATATCATATTGGTTGGAGAAATAAGAGATCAGGAAACAGCTATATCTGTATTAAACGCTGCTGAAACAGGCCACTTAGTCTTTGGGACTATACACGCGCAAGAAGCTTCCGGCATAACAGAACGTATATTAGGACTAACTGATAGTGCAACAGCAAGTAATCAAAGAATAGCTCTAACGTTGAAAGTATGTATAAATGTTTCCAATTACAGAGGCGCCTATACATATAATTTTACTACAATGACCGACGCTCTTCGAAATCTCATATTAGGGGGATCTCTTAGGCATTGGAAAACCTATGCCAAAGAAGAAGAGGTTACAATAACGGCAAATAATGGCGCTGCAAATAATTACGATCTTTGATGCCATTTTTTATAATTTAAGGAGTTAGCGTTAATGGATAGTGAATATGAAGTCAATAAAATGGTAAATCTTATTGCAGCCGCGCGTGGCGAGATCAAGTCCGACATAGTTATTAAAGGCGCTCGTATTGCTAACGTGTTTTCATTTGAATATGAAGACGCCGATGTAGCTATAGTAGGAGATACTATAGTAGGAGTCGGTAAAGGATATGACGCGTATGAGATTATTGACGCTTCCGAATGCATTATCACTCCAGGGTTAATTGACGGACATATTCACATAGAGAGTAGTTTTTTGACTCCATCTTCATTTACTGAAGCTGTACTGCCACATGGTACAACTAGCGTTTTTCCAGATCCTCATGAAATAGCAAATGTTGCCGGCATTGAAGGAATCCTTGCAATGTATAAAGCTTCCAAGAATTTGCCCATTGATTTTTATTATGGAATTCCATCGTGCGTACCTGCTTCACCTTTTGAAACCTGTCGACATTCAATTGAAGCCAGCGATATTTCAGAGCTATTAAGCAGCGGAGTATGTCATCATTTGGGTGAAATGATGAATTATCCGGCGGTAATACGCGGGGATAGATCTGTGCTAAGTAAAATAACAGCAGCGGATAGTTTTAACAGACCAAAACCAGCGCACGCTCCTTTGGTTTCCGGCAGGGAATTATGCGCATATTTAATCAGCGGATGCGATGCCGACCACGAATCAAGTTTCTATTTTGAGGCCATCGAAAAATTGCGACGGGGAATGTGGGTTATGATAAGACAGGGATCAACTGCGCATAACTTAGAACCGTTGTTAGAGATTTTAAAAGAGAATCCTAATCGGGCGTTCTTTTGCATGGTTGTTAGTGATGATTTAAGCGTTGAGACAATTTTAGAACACGGTCATCAGGACGCCAAAATCCGACAGATGATAAAAGCCGGGCTTGATCCGCTAGTAGCGTTAAGATTAGTCACTCTCTCTCCTGCGCAATATTTTGGGATAAAACGAGTAGGGGGGGTAGCTCCGGGATGGAAAGCTGATTTACTCATTGTTGATTCGCTGAAGTCTTTTAATATCAAAAAAGTAATTAAAAATGGAAATATCGTCTTTGAAGATGATGAATTATACGTTGATCTCAGCTCATTTACATTCTCTAAAATTCCAGAGAATCAAATAGAAAGTCTAAAACTTTCTGACATAACAATACCGATCGGAGATAGGAGCAACGATACTCCAATACGCGTCATAGGAACTGAAAAAGGAGCTCTTATAACACGGGAGCTTATAATGAGACCGAGGATAGATGATGGATACGTAGTGGCCGACCCGGAACGCGACATCTCGAAACTTGTTGTGCAAGAACGTCACACAGGCAGCGGACGTGTGGGCGTAGGTTTTGTTAAAGGGCTCAAAATCAATAAAGGAGCTCTGGCTTCTTCTATTGCGCACGACGCTCATAATTTTATTGCTGCCGGCGTAGATGATACCTCTATTCTTTGCGCAATGGAATGGCTTCGTAATAACGAAGGGGGAGTTGTGGTATCTGAAGGGGATAATATTCTTGCCAGCTTGAAGTTGCCCATTGGAGGTCTAATGAGTAACGAAAGCGCTTCCTCTGTTGCCGCCTCTTTGCGTCAGGTTGAAAAAGCTGCCGCAAGTATAGGCATAGTAGGCAATCACCCATGTATGGTATTGTCTTTTCTTTCTCTTTCGGTTATTCCAAAACTTAAACTTACAGATAGAGGATATATCAATATTATTGAAAACGCGATTCTTGACTTATTCGTTTCATAATTGCTATGAATAAAGGCATTTAACAGACTATAAGGGGAGAATGATATGGATTGGTTAAACAGGCGATTTAAACTTAAAGAGTCCGAAACAAATGTTAAAACCGAGATACTTGCGGGCTTAACAACTTTTATGACAATGTCGTACATAATATTTGTCAATCCCAGTATTTTGCAGAATACTGGAATGCCTTTTGGAAGCTTGTTTGTCTCTACTTGCCTTGCCGCTTCGTTAGCTACTTTTGTGATGGGCGTTTATGCAAATTATCCAATAGGGTTGGCCCCAGGAATGGGCTTGAACGCTTTTTTCGCTTTTACAGTAGTTCTTGGAATGGGCATTTCATGGGAGATTGCTCTTACAGCGGTGTTTATTGAAGGCATATTATTCATATTGCTCACTTTTACTAATCTAAGGGATTCGATAATTAATACCATCCCCAAATCGCTTAAGCTAGGCATATCTGCCGGGATAGGTCTTTTTATTACTTTTATCGGGCTTCAGTCAGCCGGAATAATAGTAAAAAACGATGCGGTTCTCGTTGGAATAGCCGACCTTAAAGGGAATATTCCAGTACTATTGGCGCTCTTGGGTTTAATAATCATGATACTGCTTGAACACTATAAGATAAAAGGCGGAATACTATTAGGAATAGTTATTGTGACGATTATTTCTGTCTTTCTTGGTATTTCAGACGTACCTGCAGGCTTTATTGATATGCCTCCGTCAATAATGCCTATTTTTCTAAAGTTTGACTTTTCTTTATTATTGACTACGAGTTTTTGGATAGTTGTTTTCACTTTTTTCTTTGTTGATTTCTTTGATACAATTGGTACGCTTATTGGAGTCGCCAACAGAGGCGGCATGCTTGACGAAAAAGGACGTCTTCCGCGCGCGCGCGAAGCTCTCATGGCGGATGCGGTAGGTACTGTCGCCGGAGCAATTTTAGGAACTTCCACCGTCACGTCGTATGTTGAAAGCGCAAGCGGAGTAGAACAAGGAGGACGCACAGGATTAACAGCTCTGGTAGTTTCCGTTTTGTTTTTGTTAGCCATATTTTTTAGCCCGCTTATTTCAATAGTTCCATCTTGCGCAACGGCGCCGTCTCTTATATTAGTTGGTATTTACATGATGATGGGACTAAAGGATATTATTACCGATGATTGGACAGAAGTAGCTCCCGCTATGATTGCGTTTTTCATGATGCCGTTTTCATACAGTATTTCAGTAGGAATAGAAGCTGGAGTAGTGTCATTTGTACTACTTAAAGCTTTAGCAGGCAAAACAAGAGACTTAAACATTGTTATGGTTTGCTTAACACTTTTGTTTGTGGCGGCGCGAGTATATCTTTAATTAAGGTTTTTTTAACTTACGGAAAGTATTATTGTTTTTGTTTTGTACATGATAGAATTGCTTAAACTTAAATTATAAGGGAGAATTATAATGGAAAAAATATTAATAATAGATAATAATCCTTTGGATGTAAGAATTTTAAGAGATATTCTCAAGGATGCATACGAGGTTATTTCATCTCTTGAACCTGCTGATGGAATAAGCAAAGCTATGTTGCATAAACCCGAGGTTATTTTACTTGATAGCGTTATGCCAAGAGTTAACGGAAAAGAAGTATTGTTTATTATTAAAAACACCTATGATTTAAAGAATATCCCAATAATACTAACTACAACTCAAATTGATCCTGACACAGAAGACAAGTGGCTCTCTTATGGAATAGTTGATTATCTTATAAAACCTTTTTCCCCCGGAATTGTGAAAGCAAGAGTTAGAACACACGTCGATCTATACTCGCTAAAGATAACCGTTGAGAAAATGATGCTTACGGATACCCTTACCCGTCTGCCAAACAGAAGCAGTTATAACGAAAGAATCAAGTCGGAATGGGCGCGCGCAATCAGAGAAAAAACCCCCATTTCCATAGCATTCATAGATATAGATAATTTCACGTCTTACAATAATCATTATGGAAACTTAAAAGGAGATGACGCGCTTAGGCTTGTCGCTTCAGAAATCAACTATGTCATGTCGCGTAAGACAGACTTTATCGGCAGGTATAGCGCGGAAAAAATAGTAATAATTCTACCGAATACCACAAGGAAGGGCGCTAAGGTAGTAGTAGACCGCGCGAGAAAGTCAGTTCAGAATTTGAAAATACCGCACGCTTATTCAAACACCGCTAATATTGTGTCAATAAGCATAGGCGGAGCTACTAAAACCCCTGAAAACGGTGAAGAATTCCATGATTTCGAAGAAATCGCGGATAGGATGTTATATGAAGCAAAATCCTATGGCAGAGATACCATTATTTGGAATGAGGAATAGATTAGTTACAGATTTAAGGAGACGGTTTAAGTGTTGCGGGATGCGGAACAAACTATTGGAAATTTGATTGATAAACAAAGCGTTTCTTTTATAGGCTCGGTGGACAGTGACGGTTTTCCAAATATGAAAGCCATGTTGGCGCCTAGAAAAAGAGAAGGCATCAAAGTTTTTTATTTTACAACAAATACGTCGTCGATGCGGACTGCTCAATATCGGACAAACCCGAAAGCTTGCATTTATTTCTGCGACAGACGGTTTTTCCGGGGCGTGATGCTAAAAGGAATCATGGAAGTCTTAGAGGATGCGGAAAACAAAGAAATGATTTGGCGGGAAGGCGACACGATGTATTACTCAAAGGGAGTAACCGACCCGGACTATTGCGTGCTGAAATTTACCGCGCAAACAGGCAGGTACTATACAAACTTCAGTTCGGAGGATTTTGTAGTATAGAAACAACCTCACAATGTAGATTAGCGGCGGCGGTTTTTTTGCCGCCCTTTTTTTATGGAAGCCGGAGGCGGCGCCGTCATCCACAACACTCTTAGCCCCAACGGGTCGTTACAGAACTTTCAACTTACCATCTGTTATTGTGACATTTGGAATATGACGAATAACCTCACAATAGAATAGCCCTGAAAATAGAAGCGTAGACTCATGTTTGACATTGTATATTAAAAGACATACAATGTATATAATCGTTTGTGAGGAGGAGTTGTTATGATAAAGAACACCAGTATAAGTATCCGAATGGATTCTCAGTTAAAGGAACAAACTGAGAATATTTTAGCGCAGTTTGGGTTAAATATGACGACAGCTATAAATATGTTTTTTCATCAGATTGTACGCGAACAATCAGTTCCGCTGTCGTTGTCGCTAAACCCACGTAGCAGTACGCTTGACGAACTGGACTTCGCGAAGGCGGATCGACTGGCGGGCTATAAAGGAAGAACAGTCGACAGCGTGGTGGATGATATGGAACGTATTATAGCTGGAACTGAACATGGCGCGTAAAAAATATAAGGTTCTGATTGCTGCTCGCGCAGATAAAATGTTACTCTCGCATACCGAGTTTTTATCAAGGGACTATATTTTTAGTATAATGGTATAGCATAATTTGAAACTATATTTATTTGAGGTGGTTTATATGTTTTATAAGACAAGAGTTTTATTACTAAAATTATTCATGGCAGTTATTTTTATATTTGTCGCGGGAGGCGTTCTTTATCCAAGCGCGGCATTGGCTTCCAACGTGGTCTTTGAAGTGAAGGCTGACAAACCGGTCGTATTAACCGGTGAACGTAATAGAGTGACAGTCAGAGCCCTGGTTCGCCCTGAGGGTGAAATTGTAAGAAAGCGAATTCCTTTGGCGGTGGCGCTTGTACTCGACAAATCGGGTTCTATGAGTTCGGAAAACAGAATAGAGAACGCGAAGCTTGGCGCCAAGGAGGCTCTGGATAGACTGAGCGCCGGAGATATAGCCACGCTGGTCGTTTATGACTACGAGGCTTCGGTGAAGGTTCCGCCCATATCGGCCTCGGAAAAGAGCGTTTTTTCAAGGGCGATTTCCAGCATAGAAGCGGGTGGTTCAACAGCTCTGTACGATGGCGTACGTCTTGGCGCCGAACAGATTCTCCCTTTCGTGAAAGACGGCTACGTACCGCGTATTATCCTGCTGTCCGACGGATTAGCGAATGTGGGACCGGACTCGACGCAAGAGTTGGCAAAACTTGGTCGCTCTCTGGCGGAAAAGGAAATTACCATCACCACCATAGGGCTGGGATTAGATTATAACGAAGACTTGATGACGGCTCTTGCCGCCGAAAGCGGAGGCAACGCGTATTTTGCCAGACACGCCAGGTCGCTTTCCGAGATGTTCGCGAGGGACATAATGGACGCTACCACGCTAACGGCGCGCAGGGTTAAGGTGACGCTGACATGCGATTCCGACATTAAACCGATAGGCACAATAGGAAGAAAGGCGTCCAAAGAAGACGGAACAACCATTGAGGTGTCAATAGACAACCTCTATAGCAATGAAAAATATGCCCTCTTCGAGATTGAGGTTCCCCCCACTGAGAAAGCAACCGTTATGGACGCCGCGAAACTGAAAATTGAATACCTTGACCCGGCAACGGATTCGATTGTCGTTATGGAGGCCAGCCTGAAACTGACGTTTGTGACGGACAGCAATGAAGTAGAGAAGAATCGTTACGATGAAGTTGTTGCTCAGGCTGCAATTGCCCGCAACGCAGAAATCCGGGAAGAGGCGGTGCGTCTGGCGGACGAAGGTCGCTCTGAGGAAGCAGCAGAGATTTTAAGGAATCGCGCCGAAGTATTGACGCAAATAACCACGTCCGTTATGGAATCGGAAATCAAGAGTGAAGCGAAAGAATTGGAAGATTTATCGGCAACCCTGCTCGAAGATAAAACCATGTCCTCGGAGCAGAGAAAAAACGTTCTTAATAAGGCTTATATACAAGCAAATCAACAAACGACAACCTCCGTTATGAGCGAGGACGTGAAGTAGCGGCGCAACGAAACTCCATTTATCCGATGGTCAGCTCCGGCTCTATAGGCGGAGCGGCTAAGCCACTGGATCAGTTCGGCTATGAGCGGGGGATTAAAGCCCCCCGCTGAAGCGAGTTTCACATTATTAATGCTTTGCAAAAATTAATAAACGAGGTGAATGATTTTGAAAAGAGTATTAGTCAGTATACTGTTAACCGTGTTATTCTCGTATCCTGCCTTTGCAGGCGTCCCAGTGACCGGAGTGGAGCTGAAAACGCGCGATATGACATTAACGCTTGGAATGGATGATAACTGGCTCTTAGCGACCGTTTCGCCTTCGGACGCGACGAACAAGCGAGTAATATGGAGCAGCAGCAATGAGGCGGTTGTGTCTGTTGATTCGGGCGGAGTGGGAAGATTGTATGCAGTGGCCCCTGGAACAGCGAGTGTCACTGTAACGACAGAAGACGGCGGGTTCAATGATTCATGTACAGTTGTAGTTGTAGATACAGGTATTAGGAATGCTTTTGCTGAGTTTTTTTCAGACAAAGGCGAAGCGGCGGCAAAGATGGCTGAATTCAACGAAGGCGATTTGGAAACAGTAGACGGAGGAGTCGCCATAATTAAATCAATAACTGAATCAATTGCAATGAAGCTATCGGATGACATTATTGAAGCTACCTCCCTTCCTAGCTTTAAAGCTGAGGTTCAAAGCGGCAAAACAGCGGCAGTCCGTCGTATAGCCATAAGAATGTCATTGCTTAAAACACCTCTACTCTTATCAAATCTAGATAAAGTATTACTTTTGAGCATTATCTCTCCCGACGCCGGAGAATTATTGAAATACGCGCCTATGTTGGACGATTTGGATGACGGTATGTATACGATTATGCCTATGGCTGGCATACCTGAATATGAGCCAGGCTGCGAAGTGGTGGTGTGCATAAAGGATGGAGGACGGTTTGACCTTGATAAAACCGAAAATGGTGTGGTAGTAGGACAAATTGTCATATTAGGGAAAGCGGGATCAGGCGAATACGTAGTGTTGAACAAAAATACGACATCTATTCAGGTCGGAGGATCCGAAAAGCTTATAACTACTGTGTTCCCCGCTGATAATAAGCTTACATGGAGCAGTAGCAACGCAAACATTGCCACAGTTGACTCGTCAGGACTTGTTACGGGAATTTCGTCCGGCTCGGTAATAATTACAGCAATGACAGAAAGCGGGTATACTTCAAATTGTTATGTGTCAGTTAATTCCGCCCCGCCTCCACCCCCACCTCCGCAACCACAACCGATAACGATAATAGTTGACGGAACCGAGCAGCTTGTTATACCAGGAGCATCCATTGGAACATCCTTTACATGGAGCAGCAGCAACACATCTATAGCGACAGTAAGCGATTCCGGTATTGTTATGGGTGTTTCGACTGGCACCGTTATTATAACCGCAACGTCTGAAGACGGAGGATATGCCGCGTCTTGGGCGGTAACGGTAGTCGAAGACTCAAATACGAATGGAGTGTCGATAGCGCCGTCTTCGGCAAGCATTAAGGTTGGAAGCGTGCAGCAACTATGGGCGACAATTCAGCCTTTTAATGTCATAAACAATATGGACGTTATATGGAGCAGTTCTAACACAGCGATAGCCACAGTTGACGCTTCTGGACTTGTAATGGGCGTTTCTATCGGCACAGCGACGATAACTGTAACGACAAAAGATGAAGAACATTCCGCTACATGCGAAGTAACGGTATTTAACGAATCTGGCGGCTTTGGAAACAGAAGTAGCGGCGGCGGATGCAGCGCGCAGAATCTTGGAATGATTAGCTTTGCGCTGATGATTGCTCTTGCGTTTCTACCGCGTTTTCGAAAATCTTCGGATTAATGCGAAAGAAATCTGAAATAAAAATAGCTGCGAAAACTGTGTAGTTGAGCTAAAGCGCCGCTTCTTAACTATTTGGCTGTATTCTATGTTTTGAATTTGGGGTTTGGAATGGCTTGACGCGCTTTCCAAGCCCCATATATAATTTAAAACAACAATAACAGGTGTAAATGCATATGCGTTATTTGCTTTATGATACGGATGAGACGAGGAGGCGGAATTATGAGCATTGGCTGGGGCGAAATTCTGGTAGTTTTATTTTTGATATTATTACTTTTTGGAGGAAAGCGTTTGCCTGAACTGGCGCGAAGCATGGGACAAGCCGTAAATGAGTTTAAGCGCGGACTCAATTCAAGTCCAAATGATTTTAAGAGCGTTGATTCGGGTGTTACAAAAGATAAAGATGAAAACTCTTAAAGCATTATTCATCATATTAGTCCTTATGCATTCCGGTTAACTCAAGCGACGCGCTTATTATCATTATGAATGAGAATAGCTTTTGGACTCATATAGAAGAACTGAGAAGTAGGTTAATATTTTTAATAGTGTTATTCGTCTCGGGCGCAATTGTTTTTTTCTTTTTCATGGATGAAATAATGAGATTGCTCCAAGCGCCTATGATAAAATATGAAATAAGCCTTTACTACCGTGAACCGGCTGAAAAGTTTTTTACTTACTGCAGGACCTCTTTAAGCTGCTCTATGTTTTTATTGATTCCGGCTGCGGGTTTCCAGCTTTACAGCTTTGTTATCCCCGCTCTTGTCGGAAAAGAAAGAAAGCTTTTTTCATCGCTTATCCTGTTTGGTATTTTTCTTTTTTATGTTGGCGTCATATTTGCCTGGTTTGTAATGATACCGTTTGTTATCAACTTTTTTATAAACTTTGCAAGCGGAGACGGCATACTGCCGCTTTGGGGGATATCGGACTATGTTGGCATTATCCTTATGCTCATGGTGGTAACTGGAATGACTTTTGAAACGCCGATTTTATTATTTGCGCTTTTGAAATCCGGCGTATTATCTGTGAAGACAATTGAAGGTTGGAGGCAGTATTTCGTAATAGCGTTTTTTGTCATAGCAGCGATAGTCACGCCACCGGATATATTTACTCAGATAATTGTAGGTCTAATTTTGTGGGTGATGTTTGAGATCACATTGCTCACAGCAAAAATATTAAGGAGGAAAAACGATGAATAGACGTGAATTTTTGAAAACAGTTGCTTATGGAGCGAGTGCGGCGGCAATTTCAATGGCTATGCATCCTATAAAATTACTTGCTGGAGAACCGGAAAATGAAAATAAAGGAGCTTCATACCCAGATCTTGTAGCGGTGAGAAATGGCGAACCGGCTCAATTATTCGACAAGGGAATTGAAGCGTTTGGAGGTATTGGCAGCTTTGTTCGCAAAGGTCAAACTGTCCTGATCAAGCCTAATATGGCTTGGGCGGTAGAACCGGAAAGAGCGGGAACTACAAATCCAGCGCTGCTAAAGCATGTCATAGAACGTTGTCTGGAAGCGGGGGCAAAGAGCGTCTCAGTTTTTGACAACACTTGCGATCATTGGCAGGACGCTTATTCGAAATCTGAGCTTGAGCGCACTGCTAAGGAAGCCGGCGCCATAGTTGCTCCGGGACATTTAGAAGGGCACTATCAGGAAGTTTCAATCCCCGGAGATGTTTTAAAGGAAGCGAAGGTACACGAGCTTTATTTATCATCCGACGTTGTGATAAATATGCCTATTTTGAAACATCATGGCGGAGCAAGAGTTACCGCCGCGATGAAGAATCTCATGGGAGTTGTTTGGGATAGAAGGCAATATCACAGAACAGGTCTTGATAATTGTATTGCTGATTTTTGCAAATTTAAACGCCCGACGCTTAATATAATTGACGCGTATAAAGTAATGCTGACTTCGGGACCAAGAGGAACCGCCAACTCCAAATATTCAAATATGAAAATGTTAATTTTTTCAACGGACATAGTTGCCGCTGATGTTGCTGCGGTGAGAACTTTTGGAGCTGAAGTTTCCGACATAAAATATCTAGTGCGCGCCGGAGAGAGCGGGACGGGGAATTTGAATCTTGACGCGTTGAATATACAAAGGATAAATCTATAAATGATACCAATTCGTAATCAAACGTATGCTTCGTTGTTATTTACTCCCCTTGCGAGACGTAGGTCTATCTACGCCTTCGCGGCGTGTCGTAAAACCGCCTCGCCTACGTTTGATTTCAAAATGGTATCAAGACTTGAATTTAGAACAAGGTTTAAAGTGAATTGGCATGAGGTTTAGTATATTTGTTTTCATTAGAAGAGTAGTTTCTTCTTTTGCGCTTATATTTTTTACATTGGGTTTTTGGGGAATAGCTAATTCTGTATTCCTTGAACTTTCAAGGCTTCAATTTGGACAACTCTTTCTTGATATGTCCGCGAGAACTGTTGTTTTATGCTTTTTGATCCTTTTAGCCACTTCTATTTACGGAAGGTTTTATTGTTCGATAATATGCCCTCTGGGCATTTTTCAAGACTTTGCCGGAGCGTTGAGCAAATTTGTGATAAGGAAAAAGTATTCTTATCATAAACGCTTTAAGTTGTTTCATTATTTGATTTTTTTCCTTATTGTTATTCTTTTCGTACTTGGAATTCCATCTGTGATGGGCGTTCTGGACCCATATTCAATTTACGTAAGAGGCGCTTCAAGGCTGATAGATTATGTAACAAACATAGTGGCGCCTGTATTAAGTAACTTTAACGTTTATATCGCTTATTCGCCGGGAGATATCGCATTTCCGCCGGTTTTGATCCTTATGGCGATATTCTTTATGGCGTTTTTCAGGGGCAGATTATTTTGTAATACGTTATGCCCTGTCGGTATGATTCTTGGATGCGCCTCACAAGCTCCAACCCTTCGACCCGCTTTTAAAAGTATTTGCGTGTCTTGCGGAAAATGCGAAGCCGTTTGTAAATCAGAATGTATCAAGGTTTCGGATAAGTCTATTGATTTGAGCCGGTGCGTTATGTGTGGTAATTGCGCTGCTGTTTGCCCTATTACGGCAATGGATTTCGGCAGAAAAAGCGTCAGGTACAATCGCGAAAAACGCGAAGTGTTAAAAAGCTTCATTTCGATAGCGCTCTTTTCCGCGTTACCTTTTCTAAATAACAAAGAGTTATTACAGCGAATTCCAGCTTTATCCACACTCTCAAAAAAGGTTAAAGGCAACGATTTATTCCCGCAAGTTCCAGCAGGCGCAATGTCTTGGGCACGATTAGCAGATAAATGCATCGGTTGTCACGCATGTATAAAACGTTGTCCTTCAAAAGTGCTTAAACCTGCAGGAATTAAATATGGAATTGCCGGCGCCCCAAAACCAACGCTTAATTACGAGGAGAGTTTTTGTCAATATGATTGTGTCGAATGCGGACAGACTTGTCCATTTGGCGCGATAATGCCCATTAGCGTTGAAGAAAAGCATAAAATACAAACGGGAATTGCGCGCTATAATCGCAAACTTTGCGTAATTATCACGCATGGAGCGCGTTGCGGCGCTTGCGCGGAACATTGCCCAACCGCAGCTCTTGAGATGCTTCCCGATGAAAATGGTCATGATTTGATACCAACAATAATAGAAAAGCTTTGCGTTGGCTGCGGAGCGTGCGAAAGCATATGTCCGGTCATCCCGCAAAGAGCAATTACAGTTGAGCCGTTATCTATCCATCAGACAGCGGAAGTACTCCAAATGCAGGATAATATCATTGAAAACGTAAACGACGGCTTTGTTTTCTAATGGGGCGGATGGCAATCCGTTGATCTTTGTTTTCCGTATATTGGAAGAGTTCAAGAAATGTGTTAAATGAAAAAAGGAAAGTAGAGGTAAACTCATGAAACATTTAACCGCAAACACCGCGCGAAAGGAATTCGACGCGGTTTTAGACAATATAGCGCGTTTTAACGAGCCAGTTACTATAGTTTCAGATGATAACAACGTTGCCGTAATTATCAGCATAGATGAGTGGAACAGTATACAAGAGACTTTGTACTTACAATCAATCCCAAGCATGACAGAGTCTATCAAGGCTGCCGCTGCCGAGCCTCTGGAATATGGTACTCATGCATCGGAGGTTGACTTTGGCTTATAAGGTCATTTTTTCAAAGCAAGCCCTTAAGGATTTACAAAAGCTTAAACAAGCAGGACTTGCGCGGCAAGCAAAAGAAATTACTGATCATGCCTAACGATAACGGGTTCCATGATGATGAAGCCGTAACTTATGCTGGAGTCGTCCATGTGCTTCGTATGTGGACGCATTATGAATGAATGGGTAATAGTAAATAGAATGTTGTATGATAGAGCATGATATTGTATCAGAATGGCTACAGATAGCTTATGATATAGCGTAGGTGACGAATATGAAAAAAGTTGGGATAATCGGCGGGATTGGTCCGATGTCAACGCTAGATTATTATAGTGGCATTATCAATGGAGTCAGGGCAAAAACAAAAGACGAAAACTATCCCGAAATCTTAATTAACAGCATAAACATGACGAAAATGTTGATTCTCATCTCTGATGATAATTGGGAGTCAATCATAGATTTGCTGCTGGTTGCCATCAAGGATTTGGCGGCTGCCGGAGCAGATTTCGCAGCCATTGCATCAAACACTCCGCATATTGTGTTTGATAAAGTCCAGCGCCAATCCACGTTGCCTTTAATTAGCATCGTCGAAGCAACTTGCGAATACGCGCGAACAAAGAACGTAAAGAAGGCAGTTGTAATTGGAACCCGGGCAACAATGCGCAGCGGTCTTTACACCAAAGCTTTGGATAAATATAATATTTCCGCTGTTGTACCTTCAGAAAGCGATCAAATGGCAATTCACAATATTGTTTTCCCTAAACTGGAGGATGGCATTATTGTCCCTGAGGATAAGATGAAAATGCTTGAAATCGTTGAATCATTGATAACCCGACATAATGGGGACGCGCTAATACTTGGCTGTACTGAATTGCCATTGATGATAAAAGATAACGATATAGACATAATAATGCTAAACACTACTCAAATTCATATAAACGCCATAGTCAATTCTATCTGCTAACGTATTCTTTTCGCCTCTATACATGTAAAATGATTGCCACGTTGAAAAAATATTCATATTAATGACTAGAGAAACCCGATCGCGCGTCTTTGCGAGGAACCTTTAGCCGAGAACGAAGCGTGGCGGTCGCAAGCGCGACGCGGCGATCCAGTTTTTTGTCTTTGTTTTTGACCAAAAACTCTGGATCGCCACGCCCTATGGGCTCGCGAAGACGTATCAAATTAGCGCCACGCCCTACGGGCTCGCGAAGGCGTATCAAATCAGCGCCACGCCCTATGGGCTTGTGTTAAGTTGATCACATTGATGCCTTCATCGTCCCGCATCCCGATTTTTTTACAAACGCTGGTTATGGTTAATCTATAACATCCATTCCCCAGAATTACCGTTCCGGTTGCCATACAGGTCGTCGAGGACGCCGACCCATACCATTTACTATCTTTTCTTTAGAACAAAAAGCACTGCTCCAAACAACGCAAATACAAGATAGCCGTAACCTATCGCGTTGCAGCCGAAGCCTTCATCCTTCTCATATTGCGCTGTTATCGTCATTTCTTCTGTTACATTAGAGAAATTCTTATCCCAACCAGTGAAAGCATATCCTTCTCTTTTTGGGCTTGGTGGCGCTGTTGCCGATTTGCCGTGTTCAACGCTTTGTGTTTTAAGCACTTTGCCGTCCCAGTCAACGAATGTCACTGTGTATTCGTATGCCATGGCAGTACGCAGCGCATCATCCGCTTTGTCGGCGTCCATTTGCGTTGTGAAATCGCTGGTATAGGCTGCTACAGCTGCGTTGTATACAGCTTGGAACTGAGCCCTTTCTCCTTCTGGAAGCTCGCGGGCGGCTGTAATCGCGTCACCCAGCTTATTTTTTCCTGCAAGACCTGGCGTTACGCGGGGATCAATAGCTTGTATCGCCTGCTCGGCTACATAGGCGGCCGCAATCAAAACCGGTTCGGCGAAAGCGGCGCCGGCAAAGGTCATGGCAACTTGTCCGGTCAACTGCGTAGCCGAATTGTTATAAAGCGGTATTTGAACATTTGGATAACCTGCTTTGGCGGTTCTGTTTGTTTGGCTCTGATTGGTGGTACAAACATATCCGTCCAAATTGTATGTATCTACAAGCCAGTCGATACCGTTGGTTCTTGACCACGTAATGTCTGCGGAGCGGTCTGCTTCGTACAGCGGCAGATCCGCCACCATGTCGTAATTATTGGCAATTTCCATTCTGCCCACCCCGTATTGAAATGCTTCGGGTTTTGTTTTCATATACTCATAGTAGTAATTGAGTATATCCTGAAGCGATTTCATGGGATAATTCGGACTCAGGGTCGCCAAATAAACTATGATGTCTCTTTTGAAATTGAAGTTGGTGACAATTGTATTGGGAGAATTGCCGCTTGGGAAAGCCAGCACGTCGCCGCTTGTCTGGTATACCAAAGTGGCGCCTGCGGTTGTGAGCGCCTGCAAGGCTGCGTTAAACGCTATACGCGCAGTTGTATTGGTTGGTTGACCAACCACGCCGATTCGCTTGCCGACCAGGAAGCCCGGCTTCAGACAATCGGTGAAATCAAAACCCGTGAGTCCGGCTTTTTCGATGCCTTCAGTAACAGGGTCGTTGGGGTCGTAGCCATAGGTTGCGTTGAGCAGTATTGCCGCGTCCGTTACATTACGAACCATGGGTCCCGTCGTATCCTGCACGGAGCTGAGCGGAACAACGCCATAACGGCTGATAATACCGACAGTGGGCTTAACGCCGACTATATGATTTGAGCTACTGGGGCTGAGGATTGATCCGCCGGTCTCGGTACCGATAGTGACAGCCGCCAACGCAGCCGCAGTAGCAGCTCCGGAACCGCTTGAGGAACCACTGGGACTCAATGCAGAAAGGGTTGATCCGTGAGCTGTCAATCGAACAGGTCTATAGGGATTCAGGACTTGACCGGCTAAAGAGGAAAACCCGGCGGCCATGGAATTGGAAACGCCGTTGGCAAATTCCGTCAGATTGAGCTTACCCAAAATGATCGCGTCCGCTTTTTTCAGATTGGTAACAAGTGGCGCGTCATAGGGCGTGAAGTTGTCGACCAACGCCACGGAACCCGCCGTAGTGGGCAAGCCCATGAAATTGATGTTATCCTTCATAAGCACAGGTATTCCAAACATTCCTTTCGCCACTCCCGGGTTCTGTGCGAACGCCGCGTCACGCGCTTTGGCGTCTGACAGCGCGTTGGGATTTAGTGCCCGGATAGAATTAAGCTTGTTGGTGTTGAAGTCGTACAATTCAATTCTGGTTAAGTACATCTGCGTGAGACCCTCGTAGGTCAGCTTGCCCGCCTTCACCAGCTCATGAATGTCCAGAACTGTGGCGAGTTGCAGATCAATCTTCAGAGTATCCAGCGCGACTTGCAGCTCCAAGCGGGCAATGTTCCTTTGCTCATCTTCTTCGTCTGCGTTAGCCGCGACTTTTTCCGCCTTTGCAATCATATGCTTAACCGGATCGGCATACTTTGCGGGATAGCTGCTTAAATCAACTGCTTTGGCTTCAAGTATCAGGTTATTCAGCTCCGCTGGCGCCTCTGCGTTAGCCGCTTTCAGGGGCATTGCTATACTCAATACTAGCCCCAGCGTTAAGATAAGTGACAAATACCTTTTTACTGCCTTTTGCTTGCTTTCTGTACCTCTCATTTTCTTTCCTCCAATTATTCAATTTGCCTTCTTGTTACTCTCAAGATTCGAACTCCCGACGTCATTGCCTCATTTAATTAGCGCTTCCATACGGTTGTCATTAATTGTATACATTAGAGGCGATAAGTCAATCACGATTGCAAATCATACAAACAAAAACAATTCGACGAATTGTTTTTTGTTTGAAATACGATTGTATTATCAGTCGCGAAAAGTGTTGGCTTTAGATTTTGGTTGGATAATTCTCAGCGCCGTAAAAGAAACGATGGATATTTACGACTTGTTAGCAATAATGTTATATAAATCTTCGTGTGCAAGCTCTGACACGACCAGCCTATACATTTAGTTCTTCCCGAATGCGAGAGAGCGACTCGTCGGCGTCAATCACTTTACCCTCGGCAATCTGCTTTTCGGCAGCTTCCAGCTTTGCATACACATCAAGCATATATAGCTTTTCCTCATACATTTGAATACTCATAATGACCATATCGCCATATCCGTTTTTAGTAATATAAATGGGTTCTTTTGATTCTCTACACATCTGTGAAATGGCGCCGGTATTCTTTAATTCTTTAATTGGAATAATCTGTGGCATAATTGTTCAACTCCTTTTTGTGGGATAATTATACCATTATTAGCCCACCATTCAAATACACATAACGGATTATCTGTTTTGGCACAACTAAAGTCTGAAAATCTTGCCTGACCGCGCACCTCGACGACGATGAAGGACATTTAGGCAGGTCTGTGGAGGTAAGAAAATTAATAGGCTGAATTGACTAAACGCTCAATTCAGCCTCAAAATACCGCTCATAGGGGACGAACTCGGGTCGTCGAGGACGCCGACCCCTACCACTTTTATTAAGTATAATCATCGATAAATAGCGTTATTGACTTGATTATACTGTGACCATCTGTGTTAACCCTGACCATTGCTACATAGAATTGTAGGGGAGGCAACCTGCCTCCCGTATTAGCTAACCACTGACCACTGTTTAATTACTGTCTTCTCTTTAGAACAAACGGCATTACTCCAAATAGCGCAAATACAAGATAGCCATAATAAATCACGTTGCAGCCGCTGCCTTCTTCCACCGTCACTCTCGCAACGTTTGAAGTCACAGACGCCGCGCCCGTCGCACTGGTCACGCAGTAATAGTAATAAGTCCCCACTGACAAATTTGTAGGAATGGGGAAACTATAACTCGTCGCGCTGGATATCGACGTTCCGCCAGTGTTGCTATTTGAAGTATTGGAATA
>Ga0099364_10002623_pt1 | contig 28535 bp, 24 predicted proteins | sample TergutTh196P3_FD_73070 | JGI IMG/M metagenome (GOLD analysis project Ga0099364, IMG submission 73070) | Microcerotermes parvus P3 segment gut microbial communities from Pointe-Noire, Republic of the Congo - Th196 P3 | ecosystem: Host-associated > Arthropoda: Insects > Digestive system > Gut ... | reverse complement strand
CATAAAATACTGTCAATAATTTCCCTGGAGACATTTCCACTGTGGAAGGATAGCCAAAATCACAACTGCCGAATTTTTCTCCTAATTGTATTTCCTTACTCCAAGTTAAGCCATAGTCAGAACTATATTTCAGTAATATCCTATTTTGTTCTGGGTTCCTGTCACCATAGGTAAGAAGCACTCTCCCGTCCTGAAGCAGCAAGAGACTGGCAGGGTGCTGCATCGGTTCGGTAATTGCCTCTGGTTCTGTCCATTCGCTGCCGGTAAAGCGGCTGATAACTGTTGCTTTTTCCCATTTTTTATCGCTAGTACGCATAACAGCAAGTAAGCTCTTGTCCTGAGTCTCAATAACATAAGGTTCCTGCATACCGGCGGCGCCAGTTTGTGAATATATTTCCCAAGAAAACCCTTTGTCTTTAGAACACAGGAGAAATGCGCCTTCACGGTTATAGACCGGCATTAAAAGCTGGTTATCATATATAAACATTGCACCATGGGGAGATACTTTGCCGATTTTTGTAATTACCGGAGAAAAATCAGCCTGTACCTCAGTCCATGTAAATCCTCCGTCACCGGATGAATACACAAAAGTATCATAATGATAAGGTTCTTTATATTTCGCCGGTGCAGCAAATCCTTTTTCATCATAGGCATTGTATTTATAAGCTGCCAGTAGCATCTTCCCATCGGGAAAAATAAATGCTGATGGATTACGGACATCAGTATTGTCCTTTGCGATAGTGCCGCGCCTTTCCCAATCGATCCCATTTGATGATGCAAGCACGATGATTGCTCCTGTCCGGCCTAAATGCCCGGCACCTGTGCGGCAGAATACAAAAACTTTATCTCTGTGTTTTACCGCGAGGGGGAAGAATCCGCCGTTTTCTATGAAGGTTCTTGTTACTGATTCAATTCCGGAAAAACTCATAATGATACCTTTTACTGCCTCATCAAACTGTCTGATTCTATATTGCCATTTTAATTATTCTTAATATAGAGGTCAAAGACCTATATATTAAAATTGGTTAATTACTTGATCCACTGCTCAAGCTCCTTCCTGCCGGTTTCAAAGTCTTTCAAAGCTGGATAAGACTGTTATAAAATAAACAAAACAACAGAAGAAAGAGAGTAACTGTAAAAACCGTGGTAGTGATAACGATAAAAATATTGATGTTGATGTATATGTATGAATCTCAACAGGAGGAGGCAGGGTTGAGGCTTGTTATCACATGGTGTAAACTAAAAAAATGAAAAAACTACCTCTTCACAAGGCGTTCACACTCCTTGAACCCGGCCCGGTAGTTCTGGTAACTACCGCGCATGGCGGTAAACAAAATATAATGACCATTTCATGGACAATGGTAATGGATTTTTCTCCCCGCTTTGCCTTTTATACCGGTTCATGGAATCATTCATACCAAGCGCTTAAAAAAACAGGAGAATGTGTTATTGCTATTCCCGCCGTTGACCTTATAAAGAAAACTGTACAAATCGGCTCATGTTCCGGGGATGAAGTAGATAAATTCAATAAATTCAAACTAACACCGGTAAAAGCGGAAAACGTAGCAGCCCCTCTTATTAATGAATGCTTCGCAAACATCGAATGCCGCATAGTTGACCATATCAAACAGCACAACATTTTTATTCTTGACGCATTAACCGCATGGATTGATGACAAACGAACCGAAAAACGCTGTTTCCATGCAGTAGGAGATGGCCGATTTATCGTTGATGGTGAAAGAATAAACTACCGCCGCATTATGCGCATGAAGCTGCCTGAGGGGGTGTAAAGCTCTCCACTCAATCCCTCGTCAGCGGCTCTATCCCTATTGCGAACAGCAGTGCATTCACATCGTTAATGTCATAAATACTTTTTTCCAGGCAGTACAGGACACACACGTCACGGCTTGAGGAATTGCTTAAAGCATAGCCTGCTGTCTGCAGCAAATCATCAAACTCCGCGCGCTCAAGCCGCAGGGCAAGGGCAAAACTGATGGCGGTATTCATGGACGGATGTCTGCCTTCCGGCCCCATGAGCCGTGAGTACAGCCTGCGGTCAACATTGGCTTTTTTGTACAACTCTGCCGGTGAAAGCCCTTTCTCTTTTCGCTTTTGGTCAAGGGTGTGGGCAAAGCCGCCGGGCTTTCGGTGCTTTTTAATATAATCAAAAGCGTCATCGGAGATTTTGCGAAAAGACTTCTTGAGTAATATCGGACTTTCAAGACAGGCATCGTACGATTCATATCTGGATTCGCGTGTATGTGTGTATGCGACAATACTGGCGGCATGAACAGCTCTGGCTGAAAAAGAAGAAGTATCTGCCGCAGGCACATAGTGGTCTTTCAGGTATTCTCGCAAGCCTTGAATAATACTTTCATTTATCATAGTGGTCCTCATGATTAATATGCCATAAAACCAATTATACCTTAACTGCCTTTTTCTGTCTGGGTTTTGCTGTCCTGATAGAGCTGCAACATGCCATTACATCCGAATACATGACTCCAATTCCTGCCGATGATGCTTTAAATGCAAATGTTTGGTCGGAGCTGATACCAAGGCTGCGTCCTTCTTTGGCAACATCGATATTTGCCCCCATAAAAATAAATTCCCAGCCGTATTTTTCTGTCTGATGAGTTATCATCTTTTTAACCTCGCCATAACTGTATTTACGGCTTGCGTTTTCCTGACCGTCTGTGGTAATAACAAAAATGACCTTGCCGGGGCGATTATCTTCCGGCATGTTGCTCAGCCGCTTACCAACCTTGTTGATCGTTTTTCCCACCGCATCCAGCAAGGCCGTAGATCCTCTGGTAAAGTACGTTTCATCTGAGAGAACCGCGTTTTTGGCATCAATGCCCTTATGCAGGATTTCGTATCGGTCGTCAAAGAGCACTGTGGTAAGATTCGTCTGTCCCAGTTCAGCCTGTTTTTTGACAAACCCATTAAAGCCGCCAATCGTGTCATTCTCAAAGCCGCTCATGGAGCCGCTCCGGTCAAGGATAAAGACAATTTCTGTTAAATTCTGATTCATAATGAACCTCCTGTTTGATACTAAAAATATAAGTCAATTACAAACAGAAATGGTCGCCAAAAAGGCGACAAATGTCGTTACGCTCATTTTGTGAGAGATAAAACCTCTTTTCAATCCGCCGCCTTAAAATTATACAAAGGCCGCAGCCTCTGCTCCACTTCCACCGTATCCCCGATGTAATCAAGCATAATCTGCAATGTGAGGACAGCGGCGTGTGCGCATTCTTCGGGACCGCTGCCCTCAGAAATGCTTAACCAAATCATATCCAACGATAACTCCTGTACATTTTCTGTACAGTCATGGCGGAGTCTCCTGTTGGTATTGAATATAGTATATGTTAAACGGAAATATTATGGTTTGCCAAGGGGTGGATAATAGGCTGTCGCAGCACGATGGATTGACAGGACAAAGGAATATATTGTAGGCTGTATATATATCTGGAGAAAAAATATGAATAAAATAACACGGGGAATAAGTAAGGATTTTGCGGAATGTTTTAAACAATCTATACTTTATAAACTTTATACAAAACACCCTGATGAATTGTTTATCGGAGTTCGCAATGACTACCTGAATTTATACTATAACTGCGATAGCTTTGCCAAAATCGAATATAATAAAAAAAATAATATCATTTGTTGTAAGATAAATAATTACTATTTGAACGGAGTTTCCAACAGTAAAACCAATACAGTTGATCCAAATAGGATATATAATGAATATGATATATTAAAGAAAAACAGTAATAATAAACCTAAAGTTAATGTAGAAAAGAAAGCCCAATCCAAGCTCGTTATTTTAAACAATTCGAATGAATCATCCAATTGGTACTGTCTTGATATTGAATACAAAAAACAATTTAATAATAAAAAGGAAAGAGATGCGTCTGGATTTAAGGGACGTTTTGATATTATTGCCATCTCAAAAAAAGTACCGCATCGGGTAGCAATTATTGAATTAAAATATGGCAGTAGATCATAGACGGACATTATGATGTGAGAATACTCCCAGAATGAACATTACCATACACCGGGGAACAAAACAAATCGGCGGCTGCGTAACTGAAATCGAAAGCAATGGCTACAAGGTGTTTATTGACTATGGCGAGCAGTTACCTGGTACAAATACCGAATACAGCGCATCGCTGCAAATTGACGGCTTAACGCACGGTGATGTTTCCAAAAGCGCTTTGTTTATAACCCATTACCACGGCGACCATATAGGGGCAATAGGAGATACCGATCCCGGTTTGCCCATCCATGTCGGCAAAACAGCTCTGGCTATTTACAAATGCCTCAAAAAACGATTATCAAAAATTCCGGATCCAACAGAGGCCGAAAAGCATAAAATTATCCTTGAACGCATTAAAACTATCCAAACATTTACAGACAGGCAAAAAATACACATCGGTGGGATTACCGTTACACCTTTATTTGTTGATCATTCCGCATTTGACGCATATATGTTTATTGTTGAAACAGATCAAAAACGGGTATTGCACACAGGAGATTTCAGAAGTCATGGTTTTAAAGGGAAAGCTCTTGTATCAATGCTGGAGGCATTTTGCACAAACATTGATTATATCATTTGTGAAGGTTCAAACATTTTACGCCCTGAAGCGGCATGTCAAACTGAACATGACCTGCAAAATGATTTTGAAACGCAATTCAAAAATTATAAATACAACTTTGTTCTTGTTTCATCTACCAATATTGACAGGATATTCGCGTTGTATCATGCTGCAAAAAATGCAAAACGATGTTTTGTCTGCGATGAGTATCAAGCAGGAGTGTTAAAAACAGTTTCAAGTCATCATAAAAACTTGGATTTTTACAAAATTGATTATAAACAGTGGAAGAACCCTTGCGGACGTTTTTTAAAATTGTTACAAGACAAAAAAAATAATCGTTTTCTATTTACCGAAAAATTAAAAAATTACCTGGACAAGTACGGTTTTTGCATGCTCATCAGGGCAAAAGATAGTTTCAAATCAATTTTAGACCAGTATTATCAATCAGATAAATCAAAAATATATTATTCCATGTGGAAAGGATATTTGGATAAAACCAAACCTGCATTTAGCGCTTCGCTGTTTGATTTCTTTAAGCCGTATGCATTTGAATATAAACACACAAGCGGACATGCAGATGTACAAACATTAAAAACGGTTTTTGAAACAGTCAAACCAAAATGCGGCATAATTCCCATTCATACAGATGCGCCGGAAAAGTTCAATGATTTGTTTCCTGACCAAAAAATAATCCTTCTTCGGGATGGTCATGTATTTAGTTGTGATGCCCTGCGGTATGATCCCCTTCATTAAGTCCTTCAGAAAATGTTATAATTAAACATGAATGTAATGAAAAGACTGACCATAGGTGACAGATGCCTGTTCTTCCCGGCAGCGGGTATTCCGATATTTTTCCTGACAGTGCTGTCTATGACAGCTTGCCAAAACCCGGCAGGTTCATCAATTAAAGAGTCATCATCAGATACGGTTTCCATTGAAATCAGTGGGTTTCCTTTTGATAATGGAACCAGCGCTGCTGTACAGCTTATTACAGATGAAATTTTTCAGTTCAAGGTGGTTCTGCAAAACAATGGAACCACCACCTGGGGAAATGCTGCATCAGGTCAGCATGGCGCATCCCTTCTAAGCCGGGGTGATCCGGGAACTGAAGTGAATGGTAAAAGACCGGACGATTACAACGAAACTTTTGGCACCTTCTTTGTTCTTTATCCCTGGCAAAACAGCCTGGTGGTAGAACCCGGCGGGCAGATGACCTACGACACAATATTCCGCGCACCTTCTACACCCGGTACCTATACCATGAGATGGCAGACTGCCGAATGGCCATTGGGCAGGAATCAGGGGAGCCATATAAGCGAGACAAACCAGTCCCTGCGGGATAGACCAATTAACTACTTTAACCGTCCTTTCTTTGGCACGGAGATAGTTGTAGATATCGTTGTTACACAAAGAGAGGGGCAGCCTCCCTATGTCTCAAAACCGGGAGTCCTTGATGCCTCTGATTTTGATTATGTGGGAAGTTTTGCCCTCCCTCAGGTTTGGACAGGTTTGGGCGACGTTGGTTTTACTGATACTAAGACCTTTAGGGATTCAGGAATAACATTACGAAAGGTGGGAGACGAGCTCAGGATGCTGCTTGTTACGGGTACTTACCAAAGCAATCTTTACGAAATTGCTGTACCCCAAACCCTTGGCAAGATTATTGGCAACGATGTCAGCTCCGTACCAACGGCAGCATTAAGAACAAATTTTACCGGTCAAAGTATTTTTGATATTAATGAGGGTTACTGGGACGTGGGAAGTATGTGGTATGATCAACAGACAGAATGGCTATATTGGACAAATAATGCCACCTATCCTGCTGCAGGTTACCCTGATGGTCTGCCCATTCTTTTTTATGCAAAGCTTGAAGGAAACCAGGTGGTAAACAGGCAAAGCTGGTTAGACCCGTTAAAGAGCGATCCAACAGTCCCGCTCTGCAGCTTTATGGGCGGAGTTACAACAATCCCGAAAAGTTTTGCAGATGCCTACCTTGAAGGACGCCGACTTGCCCTGGGCTTTGGCGGTTCAGGTAGTATCATAACTCACCGTTCTGTGGGTCCCTCGTTGGGCGCTGTTTCTGTTGATGCACAGGGCATCGTTCAGGATAATTTACTGCCCATTATGTATTACCCCTATACCGGCGCAGCGGGAAACGACGCAGCTCCAAGGGACGGGAATTATCTGTTTCTAGGAAGCTCAAATATTCCTCCTTCACCCTGGGAGGGCAGATGGACTTCGGGTGATTATATAAGAAGCGGTGTTTTCATCGAGTACAATGGTAAACGGGGCTACATGACCTTTGCCCATCAGGTTGTGGGCCGTCGTGGATATGATTATGGAGGAACTAATTTCTGGTCGAAGCATCAAAATGCCTGGTATTTTTATGACTGGGAAACCCTTGGCGGAGCAGCCAATGGAACAAAAACGGGTTTAATGCCGTCAAGTTTTGGTGTTGTAGATTACCCTTCGGGTAATGCCGAACTGCATACAGACAGCCGGGTAAGCGGTTCATGTTTTGACCCGGAAACAGGTTTGCTATATTTATATGTTAAAAGGGCAAACGGAAGCCAGCCTCTGGTGCATGTGTATAAAGTTAATTGAGGAATGGTTATGAAAAGCAGACTTATATTTTTTCTGACAACACTTGTATTTATTATATTTCTGAATGGCTGCAAGAACCCAGCGACAGGATATAAAGATGACATTTCATCAACATTTTCATCCCTCGAAATAAATGGAACTTCTTATATTCATGGAACGAGCGCTCCTGTACAGCTTGTTACCGGTGAGATTTTTGAATTTAAAGTCGTTCTGCACAACGACGGGATTACCACCTGGGGACGTGATGTCGCAGCAGGCATGCACGGCGCTTCGCTTTTAAGCCGGGGCGATCCGAGCCATGACATACATGATTACAACGAAACCTTTGGAGCATTCTTTATCCTTTACCCCATGCAGTTTGGGATACCGTACGGTAGTTATAATTCAACCGTATTGCCCGGGCAGTCATGGGAAATAGACACATTATTAAAAACTCCCTACGAGCCGGGAACCTATACCATGCGATGGCAAACCGCAGAATGGCCGCTTGGAATGTCGCAGGGAATTCACCATAGTAATACCACAGCATCAAGTAACACCCGTAATAATCCAAACAACTATTTTAACCGTCCCTTCTTTGGTAAAGAAATTGTTGTGGATTTTGAAATAATCCAGCGCAGTGAAAATCCGCCTGTACATGAACGTAAAGACGGGGTTCTTGACCAGTTCGACTTTGAGTATAAGGGATCTTTTTTGCTTCCCGTAGTACGCAACCCTGAAACCAACGGCACATACAGTAGAACCTATACCCGTTCAGGCATTACCCTGCGAAAAATCAGGAATGAACAGGGTGAAGTTACAGAAACACGCATGTTAGCCGTGGCAGGTACTTATGCTAATAGAACTGTTTTGTATGAGGTAACAGTTCCTCAAACACTTGGCGAAGTAGTCGGTACGAGCGTGAGTGCGGTACCTACAGCGGAACTTGCCACAATATTTTCCGGTCAGAGTAGTTTGTTAATAAACGAGGGAGGCGGTTCAGAAGGCTGGTCTTTGGGTTCCATGTGGCTTGATGAATACACCAACCTCCTCTATTGGACAAACTGGGCGGATTATCCGGCAAGTCAAAGACTACCCGCACTTCCTTCTTCGTTTTATGCAAAAGTTGATTTTGAAAATGGAACTGTTTCCGATAGAGTGGCCTGGCGTCTTCCGGAAAGCATGGGCGGAGCGCCCTTTGGGGGTTTTATGGGAGGCGTTACCGTAATCCCTGATAGTTTTGCTGTTCCCTATCTGGGCGGCAGGAAGCTGGCAATTGGTTTTGGCGGCGGGGGCAGTATCAGCAGCATTCGTTCTTATGGTCCTGCATTGGCTGCGGTTTCTCTTGGCAGTGATGGTACGTTAAACGATGATTTTTTACCATTTTTATACTATCCGTCAGATGCCCAAAACGGTTTAACCCATTGTATCAGAGACGGCAACTATCTGGCTTTGGAGTCCTATTATACCAATCCCACATCTCCCTGGGAAGGAAAATGGATTGGGGGAGATACCATAAGAACAGGGGAGTTTATTGACTATAAGGGGAAACAGGGCTATGTAACCTTTGTAAATCAGGCAATTGGGCGCAGCGCATACGATTTTGGAGGCAGGCGTTTTTTCGCACAGCGTCAAAGTTTATGGTATTTTTATGACTTTGAAACCCTCGGTAAAGCGGCGTTAGGCGAAATTTCAAGGGTCGGAATTTCTCCATCCAGTTACAATATTGTAAACTACCCTACAACCTGGACGGATCCCTCCAGGTCTACCAATGTTGACACTACTATGACCGTAACAGGTTCGTGTTTTGATCAGGATACCGGGCTATTGTATCTTTATGTACGATTTGCCCACGGTAATGAACCACTTGTTCATGTGTACCAGGTGAAGTGAGGTTAAGTTATTTCAAAGGCAATAATTGCCGCCGCACCGTTTGCTGCCATGAAATCCTTTGACATTTCGATCATAGAATCACCCGAAACCTAAGGGAGTTCGACTGGGCAAAAAAGAGTTTACCTGGTAGTATGAGCGCCAGCTATGCAAATCTACGGAATCAAAAAATGCGCCATCACCAGAAAGGCCGAACGTTACTTCCGGGAACGGGGAATACCTTACCACTTTGTTGATCTAACAAAATATTCCCCCTCCAGAGGAGAGCTTGAAAACATTGCCAAGAGTCTGCCAAAAGGGGAAAACCTTATAAACCCCGAATCCCCGGCTTACCATAAACGGGGTCTGGCCTATATGGACTACAACGAACTTGAAGAAATCCAGGCGAGGCCAGAGCTGATGCGCACCCCCATAGTGCGGGAAGGCGCCAGGGTTATTGCCGGAGATAATCCAGAGGTATGGAAGGATTTCCCCTAAAAAGATTTCATCAATTCCCTCAACTTCTCCAAAATCCAAATCTCATTTGCAAAATACATTTGGAAATATTTCAATCCGCCACCTTAAAGTTATACAAAGGCTTTAACCGCTGTTCCACTTTCACCGTATCCCCGATATAATCCAGCACATCCCGCGGCTTTTTATATGCCATAGGGCTTTCTTCCAGCGTATCCTTGCCGATGACGCTTGACCAAATGCCGCGCATCTCTTTGCGATATTCATCGAGGGAAAGGCTGCGGGCATCGGTACGGGTTTTCTTGCGGCCTGAACCGTGAGGCGCAGAGTAATTCCATTCAGCATTCCCCCTGCCCTTCCCCAGGACAGCACCTTCGGACATGGAAAAAGGAATGACCAGCGGCTCTCCTGCTTGTGCCGAAATTGCCCCCTTACGGATTATTCCTGCTTCAGTATCAATGTAATTGTGAACACTGTCGCGGTATTCAGTTTCTTGCAGGTTGATTCTAAAAAAACCTTTCGCGATGCTATGCGCCATGAGGGCACGATTAACATGAGCATAATGTTGAACTACAACCATATCGGCAAGATAATCTGCGGCATAATCTCCCGATAAATATTTGATGGGACTTTCCGCAGGTGTTTCCCGTAGAGCGTGTATCTCGTGGTATTCGGCGGTACGCGCCCCAAAAATCCTCGAACCTGAATGGATCAACAGCCAGCGGTTGTGATGCTCATCAACATCAATTTCAATAAAATGATTGCCGCCGCCAAGCGTACCAAGGGATGAGAAAACTCGTTCAGGACTATATCCCTGTCTCTCACAAAGTGCGTGGATTTTCTGCTTAAACAAACCCGTATCACCGAACTCGCCAACGCCTCTGTTGTGGCAGGTAAACTCATTCATCTCATCAAGGGATTCGTGAAACGAAGCGCGGGTATTCTGCCCGGCGGGAATGTGTTTACGGATAAATGCATCCAGTTTGTCAAAACGCAACTTCCCCCTGCCAAGATTACATGCGCACACCCCGCAGCCTATATCCAGCCCTATTACCGAAGGGACTATCAGATCGCCGTATGTTGCCGTCCAGCCGATTACCACTGCCTTTCCCAAATGCACATCCGGCATAATGCGCACGATCGTATCGGCAAAGGCCGAGTGATCCAGGTAGCGGCGGATTTTATTTTCACAGCTTGTTTCCAAAGCTTTGGCGTAGACATGAGCTGTGTTGTATTTTCCCTTAACCACTATCGGTTCAATTGTTGATTTATCCATTATTCTTGTCTCCGTTAAAAACTTTTATGGGGTTTCCCCGTTCTAGTTCCCAGTGAGTGTGGCGCAATCCTGCACGCGATTGTTTCTCCCTGTCCGCCTGTTCCTGGTCAAACATAGAGGCAAGACGGGCAAGGGCAAGGCGCTTGTTCATAAGCTGGGAACGTTCTCCGCGCGCAACAACGCTTTTTCCGGTGGGAACATGGATCGCACGGACAGCGGTTTCTGTTTTGTTGACATGCTGTCCTCCCGGACCGCCTGCCCGTGCTGTTTCAAAGCGAACATCACCGGGCGAAAAACAGCTTGTCACTTCCGGTTCCGCATAAGGCTTCACCGAAACAAACCAGTTTTTCCGCTTGTGGTGCGGCCGGTAGGTACTTTTCCAAATCCACTGAATTACCCCAGACCAGCCATCGGCAAAAACATTTACCTGCTTTCCGTCAAGTGCGATCAAGGCTGAACGAAAATTCCCCTTAACCTGAGACGGCTCAATTTCAATAATCCGCATTGTTATGCCGCTGTTTTCCGCCTCTATTTGCAAAACCTGCAGTGTGAGGGCAGCGGCGTGAGCGCATTCTTCGGGACCGCTGCCCGCAGAGATGCTTAACCAAATCGTTTCCAACGATAACTCCTGTACGTTTTCTATCTATGTATTTGGGCATAGGTAGAGTGCTGTGATTGTTTTAAGAGCCTCGTTTGTAAAAAAAGATTTTCAGTTAAAAGTAAATTTAGCCGGAAACAGAGGCTCTAGCCTTTAGGGTTAATTGGGTGAAAATAATTTGTACGGTCATGGCAGCGCCTCCTGTAGTTATTGATTATAGTATATGTTTAACGAAAATTTTTCGGTTTGTCAAGGGGGGAATAACAGTGGTGAATTTCCAGGGGGGTTCCAGTCCCAGAACACTCATCATCTTAACCTGAGAGTTTTCTTGTTTTTTCTTTATTCCCGGTGTATGATGGGAAAACAGGAGGCTTGATGCCCAAACTAACCATTTCACAACTGGAAAGCCACCTCTTAAAGGCTGCCGATATCCTGCGCGGCAAGATGGATGCTTCGGAGTTCAAGGAATATATTTTTGGTATCCTCTTTCTTAAGCGGCTTTCTGATAATTTTACCGAAAAGCAAAATCAAATTAAAGAAACGCATAAAAACGGCCTTTCAACAGAAGAACTTACCATTTTTATTGAAGACAAAACCTCATATGGCGATACCTTTTTTGTACCCAGGGAATCCCGTTGGGAATGTGATGATAACGGCGATGGATGGACCGGAATACTTCATGTAAAAACAGATGTCGCTTCCAGATTAAAGCGTGCCCTTGTAAATATTGAGAGAGAAAATAACGAGTTGGACGGGGTCCTTGGAAATATAGATTTTGCCAAAAAGGTAAAGTCCAAGCAAATTATCACCAATGAGAGACTGGTGCAGCTTGTCCAGCATTTTAACAAGTATAAACTGACAAACGATAACTTTGTATTTCCTGATTTGCTCGGAGCCGCCTACGAGTACATGATTAAGAATTTTGCAGATTCTGCCGGCAAGAAGGGCGGAGAATTTTACACCCCCTCCCCTGTGGTGCAACTTATGGTTCGAATCATTAAACCAGAAGAAGGAATGTCCATATACGATCCAACAGTCGGCAGCGGGGGCATGTTAATTCATTCAAGGCAGTATATAGAGGAACAAGGTGGGGATAGCTCAAAAATAGCCCTCTACGGCCAGGATGATGCCGCAACAGTATGGTCAATCTGTAAAATGAATATGATCATGCACGATATTAAGAGTGCAGATATTCAACTTGGGGATACCCTTATGGAACCACATTGGCAGGAAGAGGGTAAAACCAGACAGTTTGATCGTGTCATTGCCAATCCACCCTTTTCACTGAATTATACCAAAAACGATAAGATGGAACTTCAGAACCGTTTTGCATACGGCTGGGCACCCCAGTCGGGCAAAAAAGCAGACCTAATGTTTGTCCAGCACATGATAGCCAGCACCAAACCTAAAGGCATGATGATAACTGTCATGCCCCATGGGGTTTTATTTCGGGGAGGAGAAGAAAAAAAGATACGAAAAGGTATCCTTACCGATAAACAGGATATAGTTCATGCAATAATAAGTCTGCCCCCTGACTTATTCTACGGAACAACCATCCCTACCTGCTTATTAGTAATAAACAAGAAAAAGCCCGCTAAATTAAAGAGCCAAGTACTGATAATAAACGCAGATGCGGAATACGGCGAGGGAAAAAATCAAAATTTTCTACGCCCCGAGGATAGCGAAAAAATTGTTTGGGTCTTTGATAATATTGTTGAAGTAACAGGTTATTCGCGAATAGTACCACTGGATGAAATTCTAGATGAAAACAATAACGATTCAAATCTGAACATTCGCCGCTATGTGGATAATACTCCTCCCCTGGAACCCCATGATGTAAAAGCCCATATTCTTGGCGGCATTCCCAAGAACGAGATAACAGCATTAAACGAACTAATAAAAAAATATACCATTGCCGAAGCAGATATATTTATTAATCACAGCAAGGGATACTCAATTTTTGGGAAAGCATGCGGCAGTAAAAGTCTAATTAAGGAGTATATTACTACCCATACAGGCGTTGCCAATGTAAATGACAAAATGCATAAAGCATTTGAAAATTATTGGAAATCCGCTAATTCGGCAATAAATAGTATTCAAACCGATCTTGGCATTTCACAGTTCAAATTAAAATATACCTCTCTTTTGGCTGATAAACTGGAACCACTTGGTATACTCGATCATTTTCAATGTATAGGTGTCTTTGCTAATTGGTGGGAACATAGTTATACCATCCGTGAATATTCAGATATGGTACAATCTTCTGACGGTAAAGAAGATAAAGTTACCGTTAAGGAAGTTGTCAGAATAAAAAATGTATTTAAGACCATTAGTGCCGAAGGTTTTGTTTCTGCCCTAGTTAGTGATGAAAAAATTGAACTGGAACATTTTCCCGATGAACTTGCCGCTTTAAAATCATTGGAAGAAGCTGCCGCCGCTGCCCTGGTAGACCTGCAAAGTTATGCCGCTACTATAGACATTGGCGGTGAAGAAGATGATGAAGAGGGCGAAGAAACAGAAGCCAAAGAGCCAACTGTTAAAGATGTAAAGGCTTATCTTACAAGTCTTGGTACCAAAGAGGCAAAAGCACACTTGCAAAAAATCAAAGAACTTGAAGCCGAAAAGAATAAACTAAACCGTGAGCTTAAAACTAAAACCAGAGAATTGCAGGAAAAGGTTGATGCCATACGGGTAATATTAAGTCCCGATGAATGTGAGACTCTGGTCATGCAGCTTCTGCACGAAAGCTTTATTACAGAACTGGATAAATATTTAGATGCCGAAGTTGCCAAAACAGTAAATGCGGTATGCTATTTATGGGAAAAATATTTTGTTTCGGCAAACGAATTATTAGAACAACGGAAAGATGCAGAAGATAAATTGAACGGGTTTTTGAAAAAGCTGGGGTATCTCAATGGGTGAGTTTTATCTATGTTTTCCAATTTGTGAGACACTTTCTCACAAATTGTCCTGGTCGCATTATTGCGAATTGGTTAAAATTGACAGTGAACTGGAAAGGTCTTTTTACTATCAACAAATTATTAATGAAAATTGGAGTATTCGGGAACTAAAAAGGCAAAAAGAATCCGGTTTATTTTTGCGTCTTGCAGCTTCCAAAGATAAAATTTTGGCTTTAGCCAAAAAAGGACAGGTAATCGAAAAACCGGAAGACTTGGTAAAAGATGTATATGTTTTTGAATTTCTGAAAATTCCAGAACCTTACATCGTATCAGAACATGAACTTGAAACACACTTGATAGACAACCTGCAGGGTTTTCTTCTTGAGCTTGGCAAGGGCTTTACCTTCGTAGGAAGACAATATCGCATTATAATAAACAATACCGCTTACCATGTGGATTTGGTCTTTTATCATCGGATTTTACGGTGTTTTGTACTCATCGACTTAAAGATAAATGATGTAAAACATGGCGATATAGGTCAAATGAATATGTACATGGGCTATTTCGATAAAGAAGAGAACGCCGAAGGTGATAATCCTCCAATAGGGATTATTCTTTCAAAGGACAAAGATGAACTTTTGGTGGAGTATGCAACCTATGAAATGGACAGCCAGTTATTTGTTTCAAAATATCAGCTTTATTTACCAAACATAGAAGAGCTTAGGCAATTGCTGAATAGTCAGTTATTGGATTTAGGTGATAAAAAGCATTAAAAGACTAAGCTGGGGTATTTCAATGGGTATGATGAAGCAATATAAAATCGAAGATTGTTTCACTCTTAGAGCAAGAATTGGCTGGCAAGGGCTACGAGCTGAAGAATTTACAGACTACGGACCCTATTTGGTTACAGGTACCGATTTCAAAAATGGAAAAATTGATTGGGATACATGTTACCATGTCGAAGAACATCGGTATAAACAAGACAGGGGAATTCAGCTTAGGGAACATGATTTGCTGATAACTAAAGACGGTACTATTGGTAAGACAGCAGTTGTTCATGATTGTCCAGAAAAAACAACACTCAATAGCGGTGTCTTTGTAGTAAGAGCTATTAATGATAGGGTTGTGCCTGAGTTCCTTTATTACATTTTAAATTCTCGTCAGTTTGAATTGTTTATGAGGAATATATTAACAGGTTCAACTATTAAGCACTTGAATCAAGAGCATTTTTACAAGTTTTATTTTGATGCTCCAGACATATCCGAACAACAGAAGATCGCCGAAATCCTCAGCACCGTAGACGAAGCAATCGACAAGACCCGTGCCTTGATTGAGAAATACACCAATGTCAAGGCAGGCATGATGCAGGATTTGCTGACTAATGGGATTGATGAGAATGGGGTTGTACGTTCGCCTAAAACACATAAATATAAAGATTCACCATTGGGACATATTCCTGTGGAGTGGGAATGTAAAAGAATAGACAAAGTAATGCCACTACAGAGAGGTCATGATCTTCCACAATATAACATCAAATATGGAGAATTTCCAGTTGCTTGTTCAAATGGAATTATAGCACTGCATAATGAGTACACAGTAAAAGGCCCATGTGTCTGGACAGGACGATCAGGAACAATTGGAAATGTGTTTTATTCTGAAAAGAATTGCTGGATACATAATACATCATTATGGGTAACAAATTTCTGTGGGAATGATGAAAAATTTATCTATTATCTTTTAAATTCATTTGATATAAAAAAATTTTTAGCTGGAACAGGTGTGCCGACATTAAATCGGAATGATCTTCATTATCAAAAAGTAATATTACCAAATAACAAAGATGAGCAACGAAAAATTACTAACCAATTATTAATGGCCGATCAAAAAATACAAACTGAGCGCGACTACCTCGCCAAACTCCAAAACATTAAACAAGGCTTGATGCAAGACCTGTTGACAAATACCGTAAGTGTAGACACGCTGTTGTCTAAAGGGAGGCCATAAATGCCGGGTAGACCCTCAGAATGGAAATATGTGGAAGAACCGCTGCTCCGGCAGCTTGAAGCCCTTGGCTGGAATACCCTGGCTCTGAATGACAGCGAAAAACACGACCCGGAAAAGAGCTTTCGTACTTCCCTTTCCGATGTTATTATTGTCAAAAAGTTTAAAGAGGCCCTGGCCCGCTTAAACCCCTGGCTTTCAAGCGGACAGCTTGAAGACCTCTGCGTCCAGATGCAGAACTATCCTTATCCAAAAGATAAAATGCTGGAAAATAACAGCGAAATCTTTGACCGCATTGTAGAAGGTTTATCTGCCGACAACGAAGAAAGCGGCGAAATCAACTGTCCGGTGCGTATTATCGACTGGTCGGATACAGAAAACTTTGATAAGGCTTCTACAAAAAACGAATATCTTGCCATCAGTCAGTTTAAAGTACGGATTCCGGGCAAGGAAGAACATATAATCCCCGATCTGGTACTTTTTGTTAACGGCCTTCCCCTTGTGGTCATAGAGTGCAAGGCCCCTGACATTGCCGAACCAATTGCCGAAGGCATTGAACAACTTTTGCGCTATCAAAACAGACGCGAAGCCGCTAGTTCAGAGGGTGTAAGCGAACTATTTTTTTACAATCAGCTTGTCATATCTACCAGTTTTCATTCTGCCCGTTATTCCAGCATAACCGGTAAGTACAGCCATTTTATTGAATGGAAAGACCCCTACCCGTATAAACTTACGGACATAAAATCGGACGGCCTTACCTCCAGCCAGGAACTGCTGGCTGCCGGAATGTTGGAGCCATCGCATCTATTGGATATTATTCAAAACTATACGGTTTTTATGGATGATGATGAAGGAAGACCCATTAAAATAGTACCTCGTTATATGCAATACCGGGGAGCCCGAAAAATCGTTGAACGGCTGCGTAAAGACAAAGCAGGGGGAACCCTCTGGCATACCCAGGGCAGTGGTAAATCCCTTACAATGATGTTTGTCATTCGTAAAATGTTCAATTCTTCTGATTTAAATAATTACAAAATTGTTCTGCTTGTGGACAGAAAGGAACTCCAGACCCAGCTTTTTAAAACTACCAAAGCAATAAAGTTTGCTGTTAATGAAGCAGGCAGTATTGAAAACCTGAAAAGTTTGATACGAAACACCGCAAGTGATGTAACTGTGGCAATGGTGCATAAGTTTGGAGACAGAGGTGAATACGGAGAAAAATTCCCTGTGTTAAATGAATCAGAGCGTATCCTTGTGATGATAGACGAAGCACACCGCAGCGAATATTCTGAATTAGCCGCAAATATGTGGCGCAGTATGCCTAATTCCGTTAAAGTTGCATTTACCGGCACACCCATTACCAAGACAATAGATACCTTTGGCGGATACATCGACTCATACACCATGCGTCAAGCTGTAGAAGACGAAGTTGTTGTAGAAATTAAATATGAAGGACGTGCCGCAAACAGCGAAATTACAAATCCCGATGCCATGAATCGCGCTTTTGTTGATGTTTTTGGAATTCTGGAAACCGATGAACAGCAGGAAATCCTTGGCAAGTACACAGCTAAAGGCTATCTGGAAGCAATGGAAGTTATCAGAGAAAAAGCCTCTGATATGCTTGACCACTATATACAAACCGTATTCTGTAACGGCTTTAAGGCTCAAATAGTCGGAGTCAGCAAGGAGGCGGCGCATAGGTATAAGACGGCTATAGATGAGCTGCTGCCCATAAAAATAGCTGAACTTGAAAAACATAATCCACAGAATATTGATATAATAAAACTAAAAACAATTAAAACAGCATGTATCATTTCTTCTACCTTGAACGATGAGCCCCATCTTAAAGTTCATAGTAATGAAGCAGAAAACGAATTAATTGTTGACGGATTTAAGGCTGCCTTTGGCTCCAGGGGCAAAAAAGGCGGTGATGGAAATTACGGCATTATTATTGTAACCGCCATGCTCATGACCGGATTTGACGCTCCCATAGAACAGGTAATGTACCTGGATAAAGTTTTACGGAATCATACATTACTCCAGGCGATAGCCCGGGTAAATCGTACCTATGGAAATGATAAAAAATGCGGTTATGTGGTTGATTATGTTGGTATTACAAACCATCTTCGCGAAGCTTTGGCAGAATATGATGATACAGATATTGATGAGATTATAACAGGAATAAAAGATATATCCCAGGACATCGATTTTTTAAATAGTGCCTACAATAATATCATGAACTTTATTTACGATCAAATTGGCGTAGAATCAATTGAAGATACATCTACAATAATTGAAGAACTGGTAGCTGATGATAAATTGCGTGAAAAGTTCAATGCTCTGTTTGGTATTTTATCCAGATTCTTTGACAGAGTTCTACCGAATCCGGCAGCGCTTGAATACAAGGATGACTTTACCTTACTTGCCTTTATACGTGAGTCAGTAGCAAAGATTACCCGTGACCCGCGCTTTTCAATGAAAGATGCCAGTAAAAAAGTAAGGGCCATAATCGAGGAATATCTTGCTTCTAATGGAATTTCGATAAAAATACCGCCAGTATCTATTCTTTCTGAAGATTTTTTAAATGACGCAAGGCTTAATATTAAAAGTGATCGCGCTGTATGTGATGAAATAAAGTATGCTGTTCGCCAATATATCAACGAAAATTCGCCTAAAGACCCTGAACTGTATCTCCGTCTTAGCGAGAAACTGGAAGCAATCCTGGAAGAATTTGAAAATAACTGGGCTGATTTACGAAATGCATTAGAGAGATTTCGCGAAGAAGATATTATTGAAGGACGCAAACGGGAAAAGACTTACGGCTATGAACCAGAACATGAAATGCCATTTTTTGCCCTTTTAAAGCAGGAATTGTACGGAAAACAAGATTTTACCGACTTACAAGAAGATGATTTTAACGCCCTTAAAGATTTGACTAACGACGTACTGGAACGTTTTAAGACTGACACCAGGACCATAAATTTCTGGAACAATGAATCTTTGCAAAACAACTTGCGTACCTTTATTATTACAAAACTAATAGCACCAGAAACCAAATCACGGATACCTGAAGTTTTTGCCAAACGCAAGGAAATTGCCCAAAAGCTGCTAGAACTTGGATTCCAGCATTATAAAGGGATAGTAGATGGCTAATATAGTTTACAATGTTGTCCGTTCAAATCGTAAAAGTATTGCCCTTGTCATTGACAGCAAAGCGAACCTCATTATTCGGGCTCCAAAAAATGCAAAAGATGATGATATTGCTCATTTTGTTGAGAAAAAAAAACGTTGGATTACTGAAAAACAGCATAAGATTTCTGTTTTTAGTGAAGAACACAGCCCTGTTAAAATTGAGACAGGAGAAAGCCTAATTTATTTGGGAAATACTTATGCGATGCTTAAAGATAATGTATCTGAAATTCAACTTTCAAGCGCTAACATCTTAATCCCCAATGAATATTCAAAAACAGAAGTAATTACTTGGCTAAAAAGTGAAGCAAAAAAAGTCTTACTAGAGCGGGTTTCGAGCTATGCTTCATTAATGGGCGTAGACTACTCGGCTATCAAGATTACTGAGGCAAAAACTCGCTGGGGTTCCTGCAGTTCTAAAGGTAATTTAAATTTCGCCTGGCGTTTAATCTTGTGTCCTGTTCCGGTAATCGATTATGTGGTCGTTCATGAACTCAGCCACATTGCTTATAAGAATCATAGCTCAGGGTTTTGGGCAAGGGTTAAAACGGTTCTGCCAAATTACCAGGAGCAACAGAACTGGTTGAAGCTTAATCAGAGACTTATGGATATAATATAGTAAAAATGTACGAATGCATAATAGGCATTTATTACCTGAGGCAACAGTTCAAGTGTTTTGACATACCGGCTGCGTATCTTATCCTCCGGGACATCATGACCACCTTCAAGAACCCTGCTTCTTATCCGCGCTACATTAATATCTGCATTACAGGTTAGAACATAGATGCATTGGATTTCATATCCGCTTTCTTTGGCTCTCTGTAGCAAGTGCAAATTCCGATCAGTAGATAAAACAGTCTCAAATGTAAAATCAGCTTTTTCATCCAGCAGCTTATTTCTGAGCTCATCGGCTTTTTGCGCTGCTTCAAGATCAGTTAGGCTATATTCTTTTTTCAGATCATCTGCGTTGATATACACACCATAGTGCGGTACCATCCGGGCAATGGTACTTTTGCCTGATCCGTTCGGCCCGGCAAAAACCAAAACTACCGGCCTAGACATATTCCCGTGTGCCGTCGGCGCATTCCAGATATGCCCGTCCGGAGTCCGTGTCATACCTGGCTACAGGCAGTTTTTTCGACTGTTTCTTGGCTATATCCTGTTTAACTACATCATTAAATTGCGCTTTTTGACAAAGGTTTAATCACCTTTGATGATACTGGTCGTATTATATTTTCCAATAAACTGAGCAAAAGCCAGATTCATGTTATTGGAGAAGAGCAGTTTAAATCTCTTCGCTGGATTGATTAACGGCATTTGCTTTTTTTGGAATGGCATAGGAAGAATATTTTTTTTCGATAGGAATATTTTTGGTCTTCTTCCCCGTTATTCTACGCAAACATCTCCGTGTAAGTTAACACACCACCAATGCGTTCGGATTTCATAAGCCTAATGCGATCAACCATAACTTTAATTTCCTGACAGTTTAAAACAATAGGCTGTGAATGTCTAATTTCCCTGCCCAGGGTTATATGGGCATTGAAGGGTTTTTTATCAACCGAGAAGTCATTTTTTTCCAGCCGCTTTATAAGCTGTTCATGAATTGATTTTAAGTTAGGAAGCAAGGGGTCATAGGGATCAACACCGGTCCACCAAAGCTCTTTCCGGCTATGGGTAAAGCAGCTTGTACGGTTAAAAGTAATTTCAAATGAGAGAAAATTAATCTTTTGAATGATCTGGTGTAAAGCCATAACTCGGCTCTCAGGGATTTCCCCCAGAAAAGCCAGGGTCAAATGAAAATTTTCCGGTCTGGTAAAACTGCCCTTGTAGACTTGAGCTTTTAACTGCTCTTGTAAATTTTGCAGCGCGATTTTTACTTCATCGTTCAATAAAATTGTAAAAAAAAGTCGCATTACTCCTTCTTTCCTTTTATAGCATGCTTTAATTATAAAGGAGTAATTGCCATATGAACAAGTCACCTCAAATGCAGATTAGTTCACTCTAGCACTATATGACATAGTAAAAACCCTATAGTAAATATATCACACCAGAAATTTGGAGGAAATTATGAGCGATACGTTTGATATTGATGATGAATTTATTCATGATTCATTTGATTTTACGGCATATTCACCAGGCAGTTCAAATAAATTTAGCGACATTGAATCTTTTGAATCATATCTGACAAATCGAAAATTTGAGCCGGAAAAAATATTGGCTCCGCATTCACGTGAAGAAGTAATAACAATGTGCAGGTTTTTTGGAGCTAAAAATAGTGAAGCTATTCTTGCCGAGATTGAACGAAAAAACGAGGAACAAAATATGGGGAACATTACTATTCCCAATACCAGGATAAAACTCATTAATTACTCTATCTGTACACTATGCAAAACTGTTTTTTCCTATAAAGAACTGATGGATTATTACCGGAACCCCGCACCAGATTCAACATTCAAAAACAAAGGACAACAATTGAGGGAAGATACCAGGGTTTGCTGTTATGCATGCGGTGAATATTTTCTTCCGGCTTTGATTATTTCTGATGGAACACCAAAGAATGAAGTACAGTTTCTGTGCAGAATGCAGACTGTACAAGCAGTTGAAAGATTTTTCCTTAGCAAAGAATAAAATGTACTTTCACGTAATCAAGGCAATATATTCAAAGGAGACGGCTATGTCACCATTCGTAATGATGTTCCGCTGCAGCAGTTGGAAGCAAAACCTACGCTTATAACCAATATGCTGCAATATACGCCGATAAACCTGATGTCAAATCTAATTGACGGAAGCAATGTCGAAAAAGGCGATATATTGTTTGGAAAATGGAAACCGGTATTTAATTAATAACACTACGCAATAAATCAGGCACATATTCGATTAGCTCCGGATATTGCATTACTGCTTCATGACAAAGTTCTACGGTCAAGAATGTAAGCGGCACATATTTGAGAGCTCTTCCGTCTTTTTTTACTGCCGATATACAAAATTCCAGTGTTTTGAAATCTTCAGGATCAAATTTTAGCGTCGAAGTATCGTTTATAACGGAATCGCAAGAGTCTGTTTCTTCTGTAAAATTTTTTTTCCTTTCTTTATAAGCATTATATTTATTTATTTTTTTCTCTACCTGCGCTTTAATGGATTCCGGAACAAATTTCAGTACACAAGAGCTTTTTTTAACAGCCTCATAACACATTTTAAATGTTCGTAACTGGTAGGGAACAAATCTCAGCGAATACCCGTCCTGTTTTACTGCCGCTAGACAAATCGTTTCTGTTCTTTCATGGTTTTTTAAATTACCAAGTAAATATCCGCCTTTTCTAACAGCCTTCATTATTATTTTTTCAGAACGGTATTTCTGGGGAATGCCTTCAAAATAATAATTAACATTTTCCTCATTGGCTGTTTTTTCACACATTTCCCGGGTAATATACTCTCGTGGAATATATCTGATTGAATCGACCTTAATTTTAAATGCTTCTTCAAAAAAATCCTTTGTTTTGAATTCTTGAGGAATTTGTTCAAGTATACTTGCATCTCCTTTAATAGAGTCAAGGCAAAACTTGCGGCTTTTATAGACATCGGGAACAAACTCAAAACAATCAAAGGCACTGTTGATTCTAAACGCTGCTTTGAGCAGCTCAGGCGTTTTATATTTTTCCGGGACATATTGTAATGTTCTTCCGCTGCCATTTACTGCAGCGAGACAGATGGCATAATTTTTTAATTCCTGCGGTACATGCTCTAAAGACCACGGGAGTTTTGAAACTGCGGTAAAACACAATTCGTATGTTTTGAATGTATCAGGTACATATTTCAATGATTCTGAATCGTCCTCAATAGCTTTAAGACAGATTTCTTCGGTAATGAGTTCCGGCGGGACATACGCAAGAGGACAGTGAGCAATCTCTTCGGTTTCATCCATTCTCAAATAGTTAACACCAAAGTCAAAACCTTGAAATGTCACCGCAAAGAGACATAGTTCAGGTGTTTTTAATATTTCAGGCACATATTTGATCGCCTTTTGTTCTATTTTCACAGCCATAGTGCACAGTTCAATGGTTTTCATTTGTTCCGGAACATATTTAAGCGCCAGCAATGGTTCATTTTCTACCGCTGTACAACAAAGTTTTTCTGTCTTATATTTATCCGGAACAAATTTTAAAGCATACCCTGACTTGGCAACCGCATTCTCACACATTTCTTTGGTAATATAATCTTCATGTACAAACTCAAGCGCACTGTAGTCATTGTTAACCGCAACGCTGCAGAGTTCCATACTTTGCATTTCTGCCGGAACATATCGCAGGGAATCGCCATTTCTGCATACAGCCAAATAGCACAATTCATTTGTCTTGTATTTATCGGGAACAAAAAAGAGCAGCAAGGCATTAATTTCAATTGCAATGCGCCAAAAATCTGCATCCTGTTTAAGCGCACCCTTACTTTTTTTTCGGGACATTTTTACAGATTCCCTTTCCGCCTGATCAGGGTCTGCAAATGTCATTTTTTTCCCATTTGGCGTCCAGCTATTTTCTTTTTTGGTTCCGATTTTATGCATAAGCTCCGGGTAAAACCAGCCATATCTGCTACCATCACAGGTAAAACAGTTATTGCCTTCTGTGATGATTGCCCAGAATGTACCATCATCATATTCATGATATGCTTTCATATAAAAATAATACTATTTTTACTATGTCGTAGAGCGCTATGGTGAAATTTTGTCACTATACCACTTTTTGATATGGTGAAAGGTGTATAGTATATACGGTAAGGAGAAAATAATGTTGAAACACAAACTTATTCTAGGCGCGATAACCGGTGATATTATCGGGTCTGTGTATGAATTTAACAATACTAAATCCGTTGACTTTGATTTATTTTGCTCCGAATCAAAATTTACCGATGACAGCGTTCTTACATTGGCAACCATGGATGCTCTGATAAATAACAGCAATTATGCTGAGGTATACCGTAGGTTTGGATGGGATTATCCTTTCAGGGGTTATGGTCAGCGCTTCCAATTGTGGCTGATAGATAAAAATCCCAAGCCATATAACAGCTTTGGCAATGGTTCTGCGATGCGGGTGAGCCCCGTTGGATGGCATTGCAATAGCCTTGAAGATGTTATGGTTGAAGCGTGTAAAAGCGCCGAGGTTACCCACAATCACCCAGAAGGAATAAAAGGAGCCCAGGCTGTTGCCGTTGCGGTATATTTGGCAAGAACAGGTTCCGGCAAAGATGCCATCAAACAAAAGCTTATGGATATATTTGCTTATGACTTGAATCGAACAATTGAAGAAATAAGACCTGAGTATAAGTATGATATGAGCTGCCAGCGTTCTGTGCCGGAAGCAATCATAGCCTTTTTGGAGAGTACAGATTTTGAAAACGCACTGCGATTGTCGATATCCATAGGAGGAGACAGCGACACCATCGCCTGTATTACCGGCAGCATTGCCGAAGCTTATTACCAGGAATTACCTGCTTATATTATCGAGAATGTTCTGAAAATATTGCCCGGGGAATTGATTGCTATTGTGGATGATTTTTCAAGGATGGTATTAGTATAATGGATCTTTATTGAATGATTTCACACGGGGGCACGGAGACACGGAGAATTTCTGCTGATTGACAGATTTTGCGGGATGGGAGTAAAATAAAACATGGGTTGCGTATGCTGTTCTGTATGTAATTGATTTGGAGGATGGACATGAGTAATATCAGTAAAAATTGTCTGGATAAAGGCCTAAATGATAGAATTAAAAACTATTGTGAGCTAAAGGAAATAATTCCAGCAGATGGTATTTCCGCAGTATTTTCAGAAGATATATGCCTTGAAGATTTTAAAGAAATCATCAAAGACAACGATAGATTTAAGTGGGCTGAAAATTCAACCTTAAAGAAGAAAATAGATGCTCTTCAACTAAAGGAAGTTGTTTATATCATTTTCACAGACAATTTTCCTTTTACAGAGGAATCAATTGAAAAAAAATATGAAAAGCTAAAAGAAGACAAAATTGCCATTTGCCGGAAAAACAACGAAAATAATGCAACTGATAGTCAAATCCTCAAATGGAAAAACCTTGAAGAGAATCAGGAATACTGTTTATATGTAGGCGGTTCATCAGATTTTACAAGTCGTTTGAGACAACATCTTGGATACGGTCCAGAATCAACTTATTCTTTGCAATTGAAAAGGTGGTGGTCTGAAGCAAAAATACACATTGATGTATGGGATATAACAGACATTGTAGGTGAAGATTCCACTAAACGTCAAATAATCGAAGATATACTTTGGGATAAATATGATCCCCTATTCGGAAAACAAGGCGCAAAATAACCTATTGAAACAAACAAACCTGCCCGATAACCCGACAATGTTCCCTAAATACGACCAGGACGGAAATCCAATGACCATTCCCATGCTGCAGGATTTATTTGGCATGACAGAAGAGGAAATGAAGGCAAACTGCCTTGCCGCTGTCAGGAAGGAAGGCTTTGCGATTCTGCTGGTAATGCCCGAATCACTCAAGACGGCGGAAATTTGTCTTGCTGCTGTACAGGATAACGGCCTGGCGCTTGAGTTTGCACCAGACGAACTTAAATCTGTAGAAATTTGTACCGCAGCCGTGCAGAATAGGGATGAAGCTATGGAATTTGTACCCAAAACACTCAAAACTGTTGTTCTGAAAAAATAGTTCACTATATCATTGTATGACACAGTGAAAAAAGTATATTTAAAGTATGAAAACTAAATATATCCAAGTCAAATGTATTCATTGTCGTGAACAGGAATTTGATTTTGCTGTTGAATCCCTGTCACAATTTTTTGCCGTGGCGTTTGATTGTCCATTGTGCAAACGTCAAACGCTTATTAGCCAAGGAAAAAGGGAAATAAACGAGCCGGTGTTGATAATAAGCAAATCGGAAGGAATAAGCGATATGTATAACTGACCACGTCTAATAATTACCTATTTAAAAAACATTTATAATGGTCAGATCCATCAGTTATTACTCGAATTTCAGGAATATTGCAGAAAAACAAACCAAAATTTTGTTTTATTACATCAATAAAAACACGGCTGTTTATATGAGGATTTAAAAATATAGTAGCTCGATTATTTGAAATTTCTACTCTGCCTCTTGGATAATAGTTATAATCTTTTTTATTATAAGGCCGATATTTATTATTATTTTTGATCTCTTCTTCCCATAATTTTTTATGATTGTAAGTATTACCGCTTTTTGAGTTTAGTTTGATAGAATGTGTATTATTTGGATTACCTTTAGAGTCACAGGGAATATCAAATAATAAAATTTTAAAATCACTTAAATCAAAGTGATCTGACAATATCCAAAATACTCCGGAACATAGTTGCTTTACTTCATTTAAAGCATGTTCAGGTAATTCTGATTCCACTCTTTTCTCCAATATTTTCATAACATATATGTCTTGTTAATATAGGATATTCACAGTAATTCATCAATACTAACCTTGTATAGCATATGATTTTTCCAGAAATACATGGTATCTTTTTGGGCGTGAACGCAATTCAGTCTTTCTCCGTTAGCACAGAAAAATTCAAAAGAATCCAGTATTTGATCAGGGTTATCTATTTTTATAAGAGAATATTTTGGAACAATATTGAAAAAATCAGGATCGGCTGTAAGCATTATATTATCCAGAACGGCAAAATATTCGACGGAACTCCGGCAACCAATATATTTTTCCATAGCATCCCTTGTTATTTGTGCAAAGGCATACGAATATGGCCGTTCTGCCGGATAGGTATTAATAATCAGGTTAGTATCCGATACAACATTAAAACTTTCACACTCAATCATTCCCAGACCTGAATATCTGCGAATAACTTCACCATCATCATTTATACATACCAGTGCACTGCCGCTAAAATCATTTTCATTTTTGAGAAAACCATCATCATCATAGGATATAAATATTTTATTTTTACTTGCAGTTTGAATGCTTTTTGCCCCGATCCCAATGTAAAACTCATTAATTTTTTTTCCGCTAAAATTAAAAATGTGGCATTTTTTATCGAGATGGTCTTTTGCATTATTAGATGTTGCCGCACAGATTAAGCAATATTTATTTTCATCAAACTGAAGCCCCATAGTATAATATATTTTTTTATTATTCAATTCAATGACTTTATTTTTCTCAGGTATAATCATCCGGTAGTTTTGGGGGAATCTTGGTACCTCTTGGCAATCATACTCTTTATCCGCAAAGAGCAGATTGATATGTCCATCATAACCCAATGTACAATTGATAAAAATTAAATCATCTCCAAAATCTTTACTGGAGAAAACAGGCTTTAAAATTACGGTTCTATGTTTATCAGATCTAAAACCTGCATTATTTCCTGATTGCCCGTCGGCAGAACGGATTTCAGGATTCTGTAATAATGTTATTTTGTAATTTTCCGGTACGTTTATTAAGGAATTGTCGCTCTGTTGTTCGGCAGAAAGGCAAAGTTCTGCAGAATTTGTTTGATCATTAGTTATATTTTCTAAAATTTTTAATACACCAGCAAAATCAGGGTCTTTCTCCAGGAATTCATTCGGCACAAATGCAAGTGCTATGTTTTCTTTATTCACGGCTATAAGACACAGTTCCTTATTTTTATATTTGCTGGGTACAAATTTAAGAGCTCTCCAGTATTTCTTCACAGCAATAAGGCAAAGTTCCGGTGTCTTCAATTTCTCTGGCACATACTCAAGCGCTGTTCCTTTAATCTGCACTGCAAGAAAGCATAGTTCTGCAGTTTTTAATTTATTTGGCACATATTTAAGCGCTAATCCATAATCCTGCACAGCAGCAAGGCATAGTTTTGCAGTCTTAAATTTTTGAGGCACGTATTCAAGAGAGCCTCCCCAATATTGAACAGCAATATTTGATAATTTCTCTGTTTTAAGTTTATTAGGTACATATTGAAGCATAAATCCCAGCTTCTGCACAGCAGCGAGACAGACTTTTGCCGTTTTTAATTTTTTCGGTAAAAGGGGAAAATTCATAGTAT
>Ga0099364_10002622_pt1 | contig 28537 bp, 23 predicted proteins | sample TergutTh196P3_FD_73070 | JGI IMG/M metagenome (GOLD analysis project Ga0099364, IMG submission 73070) | Microcerotermes parvus P3 segment gut microbial communities from Pointe-Noire, Republic of the Congo - Th196 P3 | ecosystem: Host-associated > Arthropoda: Insects > Digestive system > Gut ... | reverse complement strand
GTTGAAAAAATCGCTCTCCCAGAGGGCTTGCTTTCCTATACTCTATTTGATTTTGAAAAAATTTTTAATTATTTTTCAAAAAGGGGTTGACAAATGATAGTTAGTCACCTCCTTTTCTTGCTTTGCTACTTTTACACAATAATTATATACTACAGTTGCCTTTTTGTGTCTTTCCATAAATTGCGTTGTTTTTCTACATCACTACTGTACGCTTGCATTTTGTAAATGGTGTCCGTTATTTGTTTTTCAATGTATGTGTGATGGCTACCGCGATAATATGATTTTAGGTAACGCCTGATTTCATTTTCTAATTCTGATTTTTCTTCTCGCTCCTTTATTTTACTTAATTCGGCTATTGCTTCCAAATCGCCTAATTCTGCACGTCTTTGTAGTGCTTTCTCTTTCATTGTGTTCACGACAGCTATAATTATGCCTATAGCTACCGTAATTGCAATTAGAACTGATATAACAGCCACAACCATACCCATACTAATTACCCTCCTATTCTATTTCCGTAACCATCATAAACCACACCGCCACGGACTTCACCTATACGATTACCGCTTGTATCATACAAGTTACTCCCCCGCATTTCGCCTACACGATTACCGTAGTTATCGGTCGCGTAACTCCCAATAATCGACATTTGCTTGTTGCCGCTTGTATCAACAATATTATCGCCAATTCTACTTGCGACTCTGTTCCCATAAACATCTTTTAATTGTGACATAAATTTATCCTCCAAAAATTCAAATTTCCTCATTGAGGTTAATGCACCTCAATAAGGATTATACCATACCTTATAATGGAAGTCAAGTGTTTTTCAAAAATATTTTGGAATATTTTGAATATAGGGGTGATAATGCATTGGAATCGGCAATGATAGGTAAGGTAATTAAGCATTTAAGAGAAAATAAGCGGTTATCACAAGAAGTATTGAGCGGACTTGCCAATGTTGACAGAAGCCATTTAAGCAAGATTGAATTAGGTTTAAGAAGCCCTACTATAACTGTGCTTTATAAGATTTCCGATGCTTTAGGCGTGAATGCAAGCGATATACTAAAAGCTGTTGAAACAGAAGCAATTCGATGTACAACGAACAACTAACCACTACATAAAAAAGACCTCTAACTCAACGGGACGTACCCCGTCTCCTCAATGAGTCGTTGCCCTTGCGGCGATAAAATCCAGTCAATCAGCAGTTTCGCATTGCCCTGCGGTTCGCCGTTTGTGACTGCGTAAAAGTCGTTGACAAAAGGGTAACTGCCGTTTTGGATATTTTCAACAGACGGTTCTGCGCCGTCAACTTTTAAAAGCTTTACATCGGGATTCGCATACATAACCGTTGCAAAATATCGGTACGAATACCCCAGCGCAGGTTGCACTCCGCGCCACTCGACCGACACTTGATTCATCAGGCTGTTTGTCCCGATTAACTCCGGCGAAGGAAGCGGTTGCGGAACTTGAATCGGCAAGCCGCCGGTGTCGGATTGAGCTACCCCAAACACCCGTGCAATCCTGCTCACTGCCGAATCTATAAAGCAAGGGGAATCAGGCTTGCTTGACATGACCCATTGCAACCCTGTCTGACTGCCCGAACCTTCCGGGCGTTGGAACGCGATGATTCTTCCGCCGTCACGCCACCCGAGAGTAGACCAATTGGCAGTCTTGCCCGAATAAATGTTGCGTATTTGCTGTTCCGTGATATTATCAACGGGATTTCCTTTTCCCGCTAAAAATACAAAAGCTTCCCGCCCGATTGGTGTGAAAACCAAATCCGCCCCGGCTTCTTTTGCGGCGGCAAGCTGAGTTTCCGAAGCCCCGGCGACAAAAATAATGTCACGCTCCCTCGAAATAATTGCTTGGTACGCACTCGGTGTATTTGTGCAGACAACTGTTTCCGGCGCGAGCGAATAAACGTGATAAACAGCTTCCGCAAAGGCAGAGTAAATCGGATACAATGCAGTCGCGCCGTCTAACTTTGGAAGTTCAGCGGCGAGTTTTAAGGTGGAGTTTTCGTCAAGCCTTGCCGTCTGCGAACCCGTGAAAGGGGCATATAAAGTCAAGTCCGGTGCGGTTTGAGTGTCATCGGATGTGGTAGGATTAATCCACCAATTTCCGCGCAAGGCTGTCGGGAATAACGCGGCAGACAGCGCAATAATTACGGCGATTGCCGCGGCGGCAGGCTTATTTCGCCTTACGGCGGGCAGCCATAACAGAATAGTTGTTCCGGTTACGGCTGATAAAATCATAGCAAAAGGCAACATTCCGACAATGTTGTCAATGTCGAAAAAGGCGTTCAAGTATTCGTATTTGCCGAGTATACAAACGGCTGTAATCCATGCTGTAAGCGTGATTATTATGCGGATTGTTGCTGTGATTATTTTCTTCATTCAAAACCTCTACTACTCAATCACCACTAAAAAACTTGGAAGTTGTTTTGCCAAACAAAGTGTCTTCGTCAGGCTAAATTGAGGGAAATGAATTCCCTCATTTTAGCCCTTGTATTGCACTACATTAACGCAATCATTCCGGTTGCCGCGCCGATAAGGAACACTATAATAAACAGCACAGGAGCAAGCGGTATAGCAATCGCAATGATTGAAAGGACTAAGCCCGGTTTGCCTATTTCTTTTACTCCGTTGCCGAGTCCTGCAATTGCAAGGATGAATCCCGAAATGAGGAGCAGTATTGCGAAAAGCACAACAAACCCTCCCGCTATTTGGAACATACTGCCGAGCAGGAACAGCAACGCCGCGGCAACTTCGATTGAAAGCGCGAGAATTGGTAGGAGCAGTTTATTTGGTTTTGGGGCGGATACCCCGTTTTTGTTATCTTGATTGTTATTTTCCATGAGTTTACCTTTGACCTTTCTGCGTACTTTCATAATAATATCACCTTATTTCTCATTTGTCAACTTTTTTCGCAATTTATCATAAAAAAGTTATCATAAAAAAAGCCGGGCAAAATCCCGGCTTTCTTTTTACAATATTATACAAATCAACCCGCCGCATCCATCGTTGATAATCCGTTGAATCGTCTCTTGGAGCTTCATTCGCGCATCACCCGGCATTCGGTAAAGCTTATTATGCAACCCCTCGTTGACCAATTCGTGCAGGGATTTACCGAAAATGTTGGACTCCCATATTTTTGTCGGGTTCTCCTCAAATTCTTTCAGGAGGTACATGATTAGCTCCTCGCTTTGCCTTTCAGAGCCGACTACCGGGGATACCTCGGTGGTAATATTGGCGGCAAGCATATGGATTGACGGAGCCGCCGCCTGCAACCTTACACCGTACTTTCCGCCCTGCTTGACTATTTCCGGTTCTTCAAGAGTAAGCTCGTCGATGCTCGGCATAACAATTCCGTACCCGGTTGCCTTAACCTCATCTAATGCGGATTTTACTTTCATGTACTTTCTCTTGATGTTGGCGAGTTCAATCATGCAGGGCATGAGGTCACCCTCATCCTTGAGTTCAAGTCCCGTTGTTTCGCCGAGGATTCGGTAGAAAAGTTCGTTTTTGAGATTAACCGAGATAAATCCCGCACCTCTTCCCAAGTCAATGCTTTCAACATCACAGTTTGTGACATATTCACAATCACTGAGTTTGCAAGAAACGCCTTTAACTTGGTCAATGCTTACAATATTCGAGGCAGACTCCTTGAGTGCGTTCCACACTTCCGTCTTGAGCCAGTGTCCTTTTTCAAGAACGGTCAGCCATTTGGGAATTCTTATATTGATTTCTTTGACAGGGAATTGCAGCAACACCTCTGTCATAATTCCCTTAATCGAATCCTCGTCTAAATCAAGGCAATTGAGCGGTATAACGGGTTTCCCGTATTTTTCCCGCATTTCATTTGCCATCTCCTTTGAATCGTGAGAATGCGGTTCGCGGCAATTGAGTATTATTACAAAAGGCTTGTTAATAGCTTCAAGCTCGTTTATTACCCGCTCCTCCGCCTCTTCATACTCTGCGCGGGGAATATCGGTAATGCTCCCGTCGGTGGTAATTACCAGCCCGATTGTCGAATGTTCGTTGATTACCTTTTGAGTACCTACCTCCGCCGCCATATTAAAAGGAATCTCGGTATCAAACCATGGAGTAAGCACCATTCGCGGTGCTTCATTTTCGATATAGCCGATTGAACTCGGGATAATATACCCCACACAGTCAATCAGGCGTACATTCATCAACGCATTATCCTCAAGAGTGACTGAAATTGCTTCTTCGGGGATAAATTTAGGCTCTGTCGTCATTATTGTCTTGCCCGCCGCTGACTGCGGCAACTCGTCTACCGCACGCTCCCTACGAAATTCGCTGTCGATATTCGGGATAACAATATTGTTCATAAACCTTGAAATAAAAGTAGACTTTCCCGAGCGTACCGGCCCTACTACGCCAATGTAGATGTTCCCATCCGTTCTTTTGGCAATATCATGATAAATTGAGTTATTTGTCATTTTACACCATTCCTTTCCGGCACAAATGAGCCATGAAAGTGCGTTTTCCGCACAACCTCAGATTTATTTTCAAACTTTTTACCCATGACCTTTCTGCACAAACGTGCCTTATTATACGATTGGAATCAAGAGCATACAGGGTGTTGTTACCTTAGCGGTAGCCGCATGGTCTGTATCCATATCGTTTTCTGCAATGATTGCTTCCGCGCCTGTATTGTACCGTTTGGCTATATCCCAAATTTCCTCGTTTGCCTCGGCGTAATACAGCTTCAAGGCGTATTCGTTTTCTTTAGTTTTGGGTGAGTCTTGATTAATTGCGATTTCCTTGATTACTTCGACCGAGCGTATTTGATAAAGGCAAGCGCCCAACTTTAATACAACCCTCAAATCCACTTGATTATCGGAGGAAATGCTGTATGTGGTATTGACTACCTGCAGGTTGGATTCAATGCTGTAGTTTGAATCACTCCCCGGCGGCACAATCATCCCGGTTGACGCAATTTCTGTTATAAGCTCGAAAGATTCGGTTTTTTCAATATAAACGGGCGAGCCGTTGTCGAGCCTGCCTATTACCTGCATATTCGCCTGCCCCGTTATTACAAGGACACTTTGGCTGTCGCTTTGGTCTGTGTTCCCGTCCATGCCTTCACGAATGCGGCAGACTACGTTGCTGATGTCACAGCGTGAGTCATACACTTCTTCGAGACTGCCGCTTGTGTCGGTTGCCTCGTTGCATTCCACCATGCCTTTGAGACTTAGCTGGCGTTCGATTATTTTCGGCATTGTTTCCGCTCTTATTACTGTTTTAGTAAACGAGCTTTCAAAATCCACCGAATAAATATCGGTTAAAGGCATGACTTCTTTTTCAAGATGTGCGGTAACAGCGCAATCAAGCGTCAACTCGCAGGAGAAAACGCGATTTTCCGAAGCGTCATTTCCGCCGTCTCCCGACTTTAGCTCTAAGTTGCAGTCCATTACCGATAAATTAACAAAGCAGACGTGATTCTCGCTTACACCGTTAAGGTCGATAATCTGGCTGACGGGAATGACCGCTTCCATAACTTCGGCAGCTTCACCCGGCTCATTTGCCTCGGTCTGTTCCTCTTCATCGGATAACATCCCGATTTCTTTGACACCCGTCCCCTTTTTAAGGTACAGTGCCTTGATTAATGCTTCGCCCTTTACTACTACTTTGTTGGCGACGATTTTGTAATCGGTTACAGACACGGATGCATCATGGTGAACAATGCTGTTTATCCCGTTCCCGCCTACGCCTGTCTCAATATCCTCCCTTATTACAAACTGGCGTGATGCGATTAGCTTTTCGCCACAGTAATTCAGCGCGGTTTTACGGGTTTGTACACCCATTCCCGACGCGCCTGTAATCATCTGTGTCTCACGGGTAGAAGTCACCTTAACCTTACAACTGACTGCGCCGCGGACATCGATTCGCCTCCCCGAAATTGCACGGCAATTGCAGTAGTCGGTTTTGGGTGCGATATGAACTACCGCATTGTCGCTCAGAAGCTCTCCCGACTTGTCTTTGAAAAGCTCAATGGTCTTTGAGTAGGTGTAACGCTGTTCAATACAGTTTACCGTGTTGTTATCGCGGCTCAGGTAAAGCACTTTTATATATACTACCCCATCGCAATAAAGTTGATTCCCCGATATGCTGTGAGAAATGACGCAGGGAGTCAAGGAGCATTTAAGCACCTTGAAAATGTCGGGGTAATAATCGGGAAGCACGTAATCAAATTCCACCCCCTGCTCGACCTGCCCGTCGTAGACGACTTCGCTTAGAAAGACGGGTTCTTTTGCGGTTTTTAAATCCATAACACACGCTATGCGTGAGCCGCCGATGAGGCGGGTAAAACTTCTCACGCGTTCCTTTCTTTTGTTTTTGAGAATACCGAATCATCGGTTTGTCTTTAAGATAATATGTGAGGTTTGTACAGAATATTCCAATAGTGCGAAAAAACAGCCGATTGCTTTGATTCGGCATGAAAGAGGCGTAAATCTCCCCGCAAAAGAAGAAATTTTAAATAAATATTTATTATATTACAAAAAAACCTTGACAATATGAGTATGATGAGATATAATAAAGCGATTACAGCTTCCGAGAATGAGAAAAAACAGACTTCTGCGGAAGTCCGGCTGGCGGAAGTCTGATAAATGAGTAATGAGGAGAGTATACTAAGGAGAGTATGGTATATAACAGTAAAACTGCTAAACAGGCAACGGAAATTACGGTTAAAAAACCGGTAAAAAAACGCCCCCCGCAAAGAAGAAGCGCCCCGGTCAGGATTATACCGTTAGGCGGACTTAATGAAATAGGGAAGAATCTGTATGTCTTTGAGTGTTCAAACGATATGTTTATTATCGACTGCGGATTGGCGTTTCCCGATGCGGATATGCTGGGGGTTGACATTGTAATCCCCGATTTTTCCTACCTTGAAAAGAATAGGGAGCGTTTTCGCGGAATCGTTTTGACTCACGGGCATGAAGACCATGTGGGTGCGCTTCCCTATCTTTTGAAGAACGTCAATGTCCCTGTATTCGGCACAAGGCTGACAATAGGGCTTATTGAGGGCAAACTAAAGGAACACGGCATTTTGGGTCAATGCTCGCTTAATGTAGTTCAGCCGCGGCAGACGGTCAGCATGGGTTGCATGGCGGTTGAATTTATTCGGGTTAATCACTCTATACCCGATTCCTGCGCAATGGCGGTTCATACCCCTGCGGGAATAATCGTTCACACGGGCGACTTTAAAGTAGACTATACCCCAATCGGCAATGAGGGAGTCATTGACTTGGCGCGGTTCGGCGAATTGGGGAATAAGGGCGTTTTGGCTCTTCTTTCCGAAAGCACCAATGCCGAACGACCCGGCTACACGACTTCCGAGAGAAAAGTCGGCGACAGTTTCCGCAATATATTTGCAACTGCCGAGGAACGTCGGATTATTGTCGCATCATTTTCCAGTAATATCCACAGGGTGCAGCAGATTATCGACAATGCCGCCGTAACGGGCAGATATGTCGCCGTTTCGGGCAGAAGCATGATTAACGTAATCAACAAGGCGATTGAGTTGGGGTATATCAAAGTTTCCTCAAAGATGATTATCGACATTGACGAGGTAAACAGTCACCCACCCGAAAAAGTCGTTATCATCACTACGGGAAGTCAAGGTGAACCGTTAAGTGCGTTGTCGCGAATGGCGAGCAACGACCACAAACAAGTAAAAATCAATCCGAGGGACTTGATTATTATTTCCGCGACACCCATTCCGGGCAATGAAAAGTTGGTGGGGCGAGTAGTAAACGAGCTTATGCGTTCGGGTGCGGAGGTAGTCTATGAAGCGATGTACGAGGTTCATGTTTCGGGACACGCCTGCCAAGACGAGCTGAAAATGATGCTTTCTCTGACAAAGCCGCGCTTTTTCATGCCGATTCACGGGGAATATAAGCATTTGCAAAAACACGCTCAACTTGCACGGACAATGGGGATTCCCGATGAAAATATATTTGTTCTCGGATTGGGGAACGTCCTCGAAACGGACGGTGTTGACACTAAAGTTACGGGGCAGGTCACGGCGGGAGCGGTTCTCGTTGACGGCTCGGGAGTCGGCGACGTCGGCGCGGTAGTACTCCGTGACCGAAAAAAGCTTGCCGAGGACGGGCTTATAACTATTGTGGCGGCAATTGAGAGGGAAACGGGGCAGCTTCTTTCCGGACCGGATATTGTTTCGCGCGGTTTTGTCTATGTACGCGAATCGGAGGAGCTTATGAGCCAAGCCCGCGAATTAATGCGCAAGGTTTTGGACAGTTGCGCCGCTGGGAAAACCCGCGAGTGGGGAATGATTAAAAACATGATGAAAGATAAATTGTCGGAGCTTATATATGTTAAGACGAAAAGAAACCCGATGATATTGCCGATATTGCTGATGATTGATTAGGCGGTGAGAGATTGAAAAATTTTTACCGTGACGGTGGACTTGTGCTGTCAGTTACTGCGCTTGCAGCCCTTACACTTGCGATTGCGGCGGTATTGTACAGCCGCGATTCCGGTGTATTTTGGGTTTTCGCGCCTTTTATTGTTTTGATATTGGGCTTTACAATCGGGAAACTGATTTTAGTGACGCGCAAAACTTTCCAATACTTTTCTATTATTAAAAACGAAATCGACTTAGCGGACAGCGCGTCACTTTATCATTCCCCCATCTCTATAGGAATAATTGACAGGGAGCATCGATTCATTTGGTTTAATGCAGGATTCCAGCGTGAATTTAAAACCGCCGCACAGCACGGGAATTCGTTGGAAACGATTACCACGGCGAGCATGGATTTGCTTTTAAGCGGCGGAGGAGCCCGTGTAAAATACGAGGGCAAGTATTACAAGGTCAATGCGAGTGCGCCTAATGTAGATACTGCAAACGAAATCTATATCGTTTATTTTGAGGATATAACGAACGAGGTTGTGCTTAAATTGGAAAAAAAGCTGTCACAGCCCGTTGTTATGCTCATAATGATTGACTCGTATGAGGAAATTTTTTCGGGCGGAAGCGAAAGTGCCAGAGCATCGGTAACAGTGTTGATTGATAAACTGCTTGAGGATTATATTCAGACGACTACCGGAGTTATGCGCAAGGTCAGGAGCAATCGCTTTTGGGCTGTAATTGAGGATAGGCACGTTCAGCAGTTGATTGACGAAAAGGTGAAGCTTCTCGATAAAGCGCGGGAAATCGCCGTTACTGACAGAATAAGCGTTACTTTGTCTATCGGAGTCGGCAAAACCGCCACAAATATGGCGGAGAGCGAGGTTTTCGCCCGCCAAGCACTTGAAATGGCGTTGGGCAGAGGCGGAGACCAAGCCGCCATTAAAACCAAATCGGGCTTTGAATTTTACGGAGGAACATCAAAGGGAATTGAGCGGCACACAAAAGTCCGCGCGAGAATAATTGCGAATTCCTTGATTGATTTAGCCAACAATTCCGACATTATCTACATAATGGGGCATAAATTTTCCGACCTTGACAGCATTGGCGCGGCTGTCGGTCTCGCCTGCGGATTGCGCAATTTAGGTAAATCCACCTATATAGTAATCGACAAATCAACCTCACTCGGCCCTAAGCTGATTGAAAAGGTTGAAAGCTCACAGTTGAACGATGCCAAGAATGTAAACGATTCTAAGGACACTAAAGATTCGGACTATACCGCGCCGCTGTTTATAGAGCCGGAGACTGCCCGCGATGCATGGACTGATGAATCGTTGTTGATAATAGTTGATACTCATAATAAAAAGCTGCTTGAGGATGCTGAACTCTATGAGGGGGCAAAAAGAGTAGTTGTTATAGACCATCATCGCAAAATGGTGGATTTTATCGAAAATGCCCTTATTTTCCACCACGAGGTAACCGCATCGTCAACCTCGGAAATGGTGACGGAACTGTTACAATATTTCGGGCAGGCGGGAATAGTAGGCGGGTCGCAGGCAGAGGCTCTTTTAGCGGGGATTATGCTTGACACCAAGAACTTTTCGGTTAAAACGGGGGTACGTACTTTTGAGGCGGCGGCATTCCTGCGGAAAATCGGGGCGGACACGGCTGACATTAAGCCGCTGTTTGCAACCACGATAGAGAATTATAAGCAGAAAGTTGACTTAGTGAGCGATGCGGTGGTTTATAAGAACTGCGCAATTGCTTCGTCGGAAACGGCGGGCGGCGACATTCGAATAGTCGCGCCGCAAGCCGCAGATGAGTTGCTCGATATTTTGGGGGTTACAGCGTCATTCCTTATTTATAAGACAGGGCATAACGAGGTAAACCTCAGCGCACGTTCCATGGGGAATGTCAATGTGCAGATTATTATGGAACATCTCGGCGGGGGCGGACACCACAACATGGCGGGTGCGCAGTTAATCGATAAGTCGGTTAAAGAAGCAGAGAAACTGCTTAGGGGTGCTATTGACAGGTATTTTGAAGGTTAGGAACTGATAGGAGTTTATCTTTATGGAAGAGCTAAGATATATAGACCTGTTTTGCGGTATAGGGGGAATGAGATTAGGCTTTGAGAAAGCACTCGAATCCTTGGGGTATATCGGTAATGCCGTTTTTTCTTCTGAAATTAAGGAACACGCACGTAAAGCATATTCATTAAATTTTAATACCGCTGAAATTAAAGGCGATATAACCAAAATAAATGAATATAATCTCCCTAATTTCAAGGTTCTGTTGGCGGGGTTTCCTTGTCAGGCGTTTTCAAGCGCGGGGAAGAGGTTAGGCTTTGACGACACAAGAGGGACATTGTTTTTTGATATAGCACGCATTTTGAAAGTTAAGAAACCTTCCGCTTTTTTGCTTGAAAATGTTGAAGGATTAGTTTCTCACGATAGCGGCAGAACATTAAAAAGAATGACAGACGTTTTAAAGGATTTGGGCTATAAAATTTCATCTTGCGTTTTAGATGGGAACGATTTTGGTTTAGCACAATCGAGAAGAAGAATATATATCTGCGGCTTAAAAGGCACCAAGGCTATATCTTTTAAGAATTTTAAAATCAAAAAAAGTGTATTATCAGATATAATTGACTATAATACACCTTTACAAGAAACGGATTTTACCCGAAAATTATTCGCACACTATGACTTAAATGATGTAATAGGTAAACAGATTAAAGATAAACGCGGCGGCAAAAACAATATTCATAGTTGGGATTTCGCACTCAAAGGCGAAATTTCGCATGAACAAAAAGAGCTTCTCGGATTGATTTTGAAATATCGGCGCAATAAAAAATGGGCTGATATTATCGGCATTGATTGGATGGACGGTATGCCGCTGACCATAGACATGATAAAAACATTTTATGATAATGACAATTTATCGGAAATGCTTCGCGACTTAACTGCTAAAAACTATTTGGTGTTCGAATATCCGAAGAAAAAAGAAGGTAACGTCAGAAAATACGACAAGTCGCTAAAAAAAGGTTATAACATTGTTACAGGCAAGCTTTCCTTTGAGTATAGCAGAATTTTAAATCCGGATGAAGCTACGCCTACTATTGTTGCCACGGATGCTATGAAATTGGGTGTTCCTGTGGCGGGAGGAATAAGACCGCTTACCGTTAGAGAGGCTTTGCGATTATTTGGTTTCCCCGAATGCTATAATTTAGAGTTTTTAGAAAAGTCAAAAGCATTTGATTTGCTCGGAAATACCGTTTGCATTCCGGTTGTTGAGGAAATATCAAAGCGGCTGATAAAAGCAGTAGCCGAAAAAACAGGCGAAACAAAACTTGAAAGTAAATCAGCGTAATGCGGATTTATGGTATGAAAAGGTCATAAAAAATTTTTAGGAGGCTTTCTTATGAAAAGCAAAGTTTTATCAATGCTCTTGACAGTTGCAGTTGCAATTGCGGTTTTCCCGTCAGCGGGAATCACAGTGAACTCAAACACCGGCATCGGCGAAGACACAATTATTATCGACACTCTGATACCTCCCGGGCAACCTTTGGAACAGGTTCGATTATATGTAAGCGACAATCAATTCCGCACTATTATTGTTCGTGAACACAGATTGTTAAAGCCGCTTTCAAGCATTGAAATCGTCTTTGATGCACATTATGCGGGTGTTGGAATTCAAAACTTTGAATTTAAAAAACATATTCCGTATACTCTCCCCGAAGCGAAACACGCCCCGCACTCCGACGGGAGGATTGACTTCTCGCCGCCCGCTGCTGTTACCGATGACACGTTTTTGTATCACTTTTACCTTGGTTTAAACTACGATGATGTAAAGGAAAAAATCGGGCCGAACGCGGGAACATTTTTGCTCGGTAAAATCATTTTTGCGGCGGAAGACGGAACAATACAGGAAGCGGAGTTGGCTGTTACTTACGGAACTCCCTTAACCGGTCACATGAGCGACCCCGGGGCTGTACTCCCGGCCGGGTTTACAGGGCAGACTTATTCAGAGGATTTACCTGTAAGAGACTATTACGGACGCGGTCTTTCCGATTTTTCACATCGAATCGGCAGCGTTCCGGATGGTGTCGGCATAGGCTACACCAATGCTGTTCCTCCCGGATTGAGCATTGTCGACGGGCGGCTTGTCGGCACACCGCAGACTCCCGGAAAATACATTATACTGATTGATTGCAAAAGAGAAGAATCCGACTGGCTTAACGTACCGAACGGAGATATAAGACAAACATGGAGCTATGTGTTTATTGAGATTTCGGATGCCCCAATGCTCGGGCGAATTATCGATGCCGACACAGAACCCACAATATTCGATGCACTCGAGATATTGAAGTTTTTGGTGGGAATGGACGGCGTGATAAAGGATGGCGGTCGTGAATCCCGTGCGTGGAAAGCCGCATTGATTACCGAACAGTCCCAAATAAGAGGGGAACCCGACATTTTTGATGTATTGGAAGTTTTGAAGTATTTGGTGGGGATGCCAGGCCGTGTTGAAAGTGTAGTTTAAAGAAAGGAATGGTTTCAAATGAAAATCATATTTTTGCAAGATGTACCCGGAAGCGGGAAAGCAGGTGACATTAAGGAGGTCAAGGACGGCTTTGCCCGTAATATGCTGTTCCCGAAAGGATTGGCAGTTGAGGCGACAAAAGCGAACTTGACTATGCTCCGGCAAAAGAAAGAGTCTATTCAGCATAAGAAAGATTTAGAGAAGCAGGCTGCCGAACAAACCGCAGCCCGAATCAACGGCAAAACTTTTAAGATTCCCGTTAGGGCGGGCGAGGGCGGGCGGCTTTTCGGCTCTGTGACCGCTAAGGACATCTCTGCCGCGCTTAAAAAAGAGGGCAATGACATTGACAAGCGCAAGCTGACTGTTAAAGACGACATAAAGGCGTTTGGAACATACGAAGTTGAGGCAAAATTTCAATCGGGAGTCAGCGCGAAGTTTTACATTAATGTAAGCGAGTAGAAAATTGTAGTTGTATAGAAGGGGCAAGGGTAAAAGGGTAAAAATGTTTGATATTAATCAGTCTTCATTGCCGTACAGTCTTGGTGCGGAGCAAACGGTACTCGGCACAATAATACTTGAGTCTGCCGCAATGAGCCGTGTCGCAGCATCTTTGCGACCCGAACACTTTCATGTGGGGCTGCATAATCAATTGTTCGGTGCGATGTACAATATGTTCGTCAGCAACAGCCCGATTGACCTTGTTACGGTAATCGAAAGCTCCGTCAGGGAAAAAGTTTTTGATAACCAAGACGAGGCGCGTTCGTATCTTCTTAAACTTGCCGAAGCGGTGGTCAACCCGTCCGGCATTGAGGATTATGCGCGGATTATTACCGAAAAGCATATGCTGCGTTCTTTGATGTACGCTTGCCGCGATATTTTTGATTTGGCATTGTCGGGTTCGGATAAGCCGAAACAAATTATGGACGTTGCCGAGAAGATGATATACGACCTGCGCGGCGAACGCGAGTTGGGCGGACTTGTCCCGATAAAGCCTATTATTGAAGCAAAAATAAGGGAGTTGGAGGAGGCTTGCGCCAATCCGGGGGCGAAAAATGCGGGAACTCTGCCAAGCTCTTTCTCTGATTTGGACGGTTATATATTCGGCTTAAACCCATCGGATTTAATCCTGATTGCGGGCAGACCCGGAATGGGCAAAACCTCATTTGCGTTGAATGTAGCAGTCGGCGCGGCAAAATTGCGCCAAGATAAGGAAGTTGTTATATTCTCGCTTGAAATGTCGCGGGAACAGCTTGTATCAAGGATTATCTCATCGGAAGCGCGTGTTACCACAGACCAAATGCGCAACGGGGATATTGACAACGACAGTTGGGCGAGTATAAGAGAGGGTGTAGTCGAGCTGTCACAGTTGAGAGTCTATATAGACGATACGGCGAATCTTTCAATAGGTGAAATGAAAGCTAAGCTCAGACGAATCAAGAATTTGGGGTTAGTCGTTATTGATTACCTCCAGTTAATGTCTACGGGAAGAACCGACGGCAACCGAGTACAAGAGGTAAGCGAAATAACACGTAACCTCAAACTTATGGCAAAAGACCTCAACGTCCCGGTGATTGTAGCGTCACAGCTTTCGCGCGGCCCTGAATCTCGGAGCAAAGGCGAAAAACGCCCTCAGCTTGCCGACTTGAGGGAATCGGGTTCGATTGAGCAAGATGCCGACATTGTAATGTTTCTTTACCGCGAGTTTTACTATAACCCGGAATTCGAGAAGCCGTACCTCTGCGAATGTATAATCGCGAAAAATCGCCAAGGTGAAACGGGGACAGTAAACTTACACTGGGACGGCAAGTTTACTAAATTCATCACGTTGGATTATCGGCATGAACAATAACACACTGATTGACAAAATAAAAAAGGCATTCGAGCAATATAATATGATGAGTTCCCATAAGCTTACAATTGCGTTGAGCGGCGGAGCAGACAGTGTCGCATTGCTTTTCGCAATGTCGGAGTTGCGGCAGGGGTTGGGGCTGTCGGTTTGTGCCTGTCATGTCAATCATAAATTGAGGGGGGCGGAAAGCGACAATGATGAGGCTTTTGTGCGAGATTTATGTAAAAGCCTTGGCGTAACGCTGAACGTATGCTCAATTGATGTAAAATCAAATCGAAAAAAGCATCAAAGTATTGAGGAAGCGGCACGTGAAGCAAGGTATGAGTTCTTTGAGGAGTTTTGTCATGACGGCGAAATAGCGACCGCGCATACTGCCACGGATAATGCCGAAACTGTTATTTTGAATTTGCTCCGGGGGACCGGTCTGAAAGGCTTATGCGGGATTCCGCCTGTGAGAGGGAAGATTATCAGACCGCTTATACTGTGCGAGCGGCAGGACGTGGAAGAATTTTGCAAAATCCGCAGTTTAAGCTATGTAACAGATTCTACCAACTTGTCGGAAGAATTTACCCGCAACAAAATTCGACTGTCGCTAATGCCGATTATTAAGCAAATTAACCCGTCTTTTGACAACAGTGTCTCAAAAATGTGCGAAATTTTAAGGGATGACAGCGACTTTTTGGACGAAAAGGCTTCGGATTGCGGCGATTATAGGGTAAAATACTTGAAGTCTTTGGAAAAACCGCTCCTCACCCGCATAATTATAGCCTTATTATCAAACAATAATATATCACCATCTAACATCCGAATATCGCAAATAATCGAGATTATCAAGTTAGGCCGCGGGAAAATCAACCTCGAAAAACATAAATTTGCTGTTATTGAGGACGAAAACTTGAAAATTGTTACAATTATGCAAAATTATCGTTGATTTTTTTAAAACTATGTGCTATAATGGATTGAATAAACCTCAATCACGTTGTATTTGTTCAGAAAGGGCAAGGGTGAAAATATGGTGACTAAGGAGAAGCTTCTGTACAATCAGCACAGTAAAGCTCAAATAGCCGAAGCTGTAAAACGTGTCGGCGCAGAGATTACAAATGACTATGCGGGGAAAAATCCGCTTATTATCGGAATCTTAAAAGGCTCGTTTATATTCATGGCTGATTTAGTCCGTGAGATTGACCTGTCGTGTCAGGTTGACTTTATGGTTGTAAAGTCATACGGCGGAGGGACTGTCAGTTCGGGGTATGTGCGGATTGTCAAGGACATTGACACGGTTATCGAAGACAGAGACGTGATAATAGTCGAGGACATTCTCGACACGGCAAACACGTTGCAAAATGTATGCGATGTATTGCTGTCGCGAAAGCCACGTTCACTTAAAGTCTGTGTTTTTTTGAATAAAAGAAAAAACAGAAAAATTCAGTTTGATGCCGATTATGAATGTTTTGAAATAGAAGACGAGTTTGTAGTCGGTTACGGGTTGGATTATGCAGAAAAATACAGGAATTTGCCTTATTTGGCTGTGCTTAAAGAGGCTTTTGAACATGGAAGCTCTGAAGAACAATAAATCTTAAGTTGTGCGAAAAACGCACTTTCATGGCGTGTCGATGCCGGAGAGGAATGGTATAAAAATGCATAAAGGGTTAAGAGGATTTACAGTTTACATTTTAATAATAATGGTGCTTGTCTCATTGCTTTATTTTGGGGTAAGGAGCTTTTCGGACTCAAATGAGCCAACAACGGATAAGCCTTCTTTTTCGGATGTAATGCTGCATTTCGACAATTATGAGGTGTCGTGGTATAAATTCAATTTGGGTAATGCGAAACTTGAGTATCGATTGCGAACCGACCCCGTTGGTGAATCAAGGTTTTACACTGTTCCTTTTCAGGCTTTGTTTATCTCGCACACACAGGATTACAGGCAGGAGTATAATGAATTTCACTCCGACAAATTACAGCAGGATTTTATACCTGTAAGCGATAATTCGTTTTGGACAAATTTTTTCCCATATCTTTTGTTGCTCGCTATTATGATTGGATTTACCTTTATAATCATGAGGCAGACTACAGGCGGGGGGAGAATGACGACCTTTTCAAGGGCGAATACTCGGCATCAACCCATATCGGGGAAGAAAATCACTTTTGAAGATGTCGCAGGGGCAGATGAAGAAAAAGAGGAACTCGAAGAGATAGTCGATTTCCTTAAAAATCCGAAAAAATATCAAGAAATCGGCGCGCGGATCCCTAAGGGCGTGTTGCTTGTCGGCCCGCCCGGTACAGGTAAGACTTTGCTTGCAAAGGCTGTCGCGGGTGAAGCAGATGTGCCTTTCTTCTCAATAAGCGGTTCTGACTTTGTGGAAATGTTTGTAGGCGTTGGTGCATCGCGCGTTCGTGACTTGTTTGAGCAGGCGAAAAAGCGTACTCCGTCGATTATTTTCATTGACGAGATTGATGCGGTGGGTCGGCACAGAGGTGCGGGATTGGGCGGCGGTCACGATGAGCGGGAGCAGACGCTTAATCAGTTGCTCGTGGAAATGGACGGGTTCGCCGAAAATGAAGGTATAATCATTATTGCGGCGACTAACAGGCGGGATATACTCGACCCGGCATTGTTGCGACCCGGGCGGTTTGACAGACAGATTGTGGTCAACTACCCGGATATAAAAGGACGCGAGGAAATACTTGTTGTCCACACGCGCAACAAGAATTTGTCGCCTGATGTAAGCCTCCCTGTTATTGCAAAGTCTACGGCGGGATTCACAGGGGCGGATTTGGAAAACTTGGTCAATGAGGCGGCTTTGCTCGCCGCACGTGCTAACAAGAAAGCAATTACAGGCAAGGATATTGAGGAGGCGACCGTCAAAGTAGTCGCAGGGCCGGAAAAGAAGTCGCGGGTTGTCACCGAAAAGGAACGCAAGCTGACCGCTTTCCACGAAGCGGGACACGCGCTTTGCACTTACTGTTGCGATACTCAGGATAAGGTGCATATGGTGACGATTATCCCGAGGGGAACTGCGGGAGGATTTACCATGTCGCTCCCCGAACAGGATAAAAACTATATCAGTAAAAAAGAGTTTGAGGAGGATATTGTTGTTTTGCTTGGCGGACGTGTCGCCGAGAGGTTAGTCCTTGATGATATTTCTACCGGGGCATCAAGCGATATTAATCGTGCGACCTCGATTGCGAGGAATATGGTAACGCGATACGGGTTTTCGGAAAAGTTAGGGCCGATAGTCTACGGGCATGAAAATCCCGAGGTGTTTCTCGGACGGGATTATTCACAGGGACGCAATTATTCCGAAAATGTTGCCGCAGAAATAGACGGCGAGATTCGCAGGATTATCGAAGTCGGCTATGAAAAGGCAAAAGAGATTGTCACCGATAATATGGATAAGCTGAATATTATCGCCGAATATCTCATGGTGCATGAAAAAATCGACGGCGAGGACTTTGATAAGCTGATGAAAGGCGAGCTTGAGTGGGTTAAAGAAAAAAAATCGTCAGAAACTGAAAATTTTGAGCAATAGGTATTGACAATTGATTATTAATGTGTTATAATGTCGGTTAGTGGCTGATATTTGTTGGTTACTAACCGATTAAGCCGGTGTGATGGAATTGGCAGACGTGCTGGATTCAAAATCCAGTCCCAGTTAATGGGGTGTGGGTTCGACCCCCACCACCGGTATAAACACATAAACCCCGCTGTATGGATTTACCATACAGCGGGGTTTCACTTAGAACCTGTCCCAACACACTAAAAAGCACCCCTCATAAGGAGTGCTTTTTAATAAAAACAACTCTTTCTGTAAGCCGAGTTTTGTCGCGTATAATCATTTATCTTGCCGTATTGTCGCCAACACGGTCATGCCGCCTTAATCGCGGAGCTTCGAGCAAAAGCTTTGTCCCGCGAGCCTTATTCGGCGTTGCATCGGATAGGGTTTACATGGCAGTAACGTCTCCGTTACCCCGGTGAGCTTTTACCTCGCCTTTCCACCTGTACTCTTTAGAAGAGTAGTCTGTTTCTGTTGCACTCGCCCTATAGTCGCCTACGGCTGCCGTTAGCAGCTATCCCGCTCTGTGATGCTCGGACTTTCCTCACGCTTCGGCATATGCAAAAACGCGCGATTATACAAAAAAGTTGCACTATTATTATAACACAGATTTTGGCGTTTTGCAAAAATAAAAAAATTTTTTTATTTTTTTTCAAAAAACTATTGACAACGCGACAAAAACGTGTTAAACTGCGTTTAGCACTCTAACGCTTTGAGTGCTAAACGTGGAAAGGGCAAGGGTAAAAGATTGGGAAGACTCTGCGTAAATGCGGAAATCGAAACTTTTATAATAAGCTTGTGCAGAAAGGGCAAGGATAAAAGATTGGGAAAACTCTGCGTAAATGCGGAAATCGAAACTTTTATAATAAGCTTGTGCAGAAAGGGCAAGGGTAAAAGGTATGAGCGAGCGTAGTTTTAAGGTTTTGGAAGCGATTATCGATGAGTATATCAAAAGCGGCGAACCGATTGGCTCGAAACTCCTCGCAAAAAAGCTCAATTTCCCGGTATCGCCCGCTACAATCCGAAACGAGATGGCATCACTGGAAACGCAAGGGTATCTCGACCACCCGCACACCTCGGCGGGGAGGATTCCGACAGTCAAAGGCTACAGACTTTATATTGAAAGGCTGATTCCCGAAAGCAGCCTGACGTTGTCTGACAACGACAGATATGTTATTGACTCTGCCGTACGCAACATTTGCGGCGATTCCGACGAGATGATTATCGAGAATGCATCACACGCACTTGCGGAATTGACAAAGTGTGCAGTGGTGTCAACAAGCAATATAAGTCGTTTCTCGGTGATTACAAAGGTGGAAGTGATTCCCGCGGGCAAACGGGTATATGTGCTTTTGCTTGTGACTTCGGGCGGCGGAGTAAAAAACAAAGCTTGCAGATTGTCGTTTGATTTAAGTGAGGAGCAGTTGGAATTTTTTACAAAGTTTGCCAACGAGAATTTATCCGGGATTAACCTGAGGAATGTTTCACAGGAATATATCGAGAAAATCGGCGTTGCATTAGGCAGCTATATGGTTTCGCTCTCGCCGCTTTTGAAAGCAGTGGCAGACATTTCGGGGGAAATGACAACCGACAAGGTCAAGTTTGAAGGGGAAAGCAACCTAATCGCTTTTGAAGACTTGCAAAAACAGGAAATACTGTCAATCCTTAAAAACAGGAATGCGTTTACAGAACTGCTCGACAATGCTTTTTCGGGAATCAACGTAATATTCGGGCAGGAAAAAGGGGAAAATGAAAAGAATGACACATTCACAATATCTAATTCGGGATTAATTGCAGGGAACTTCCGAAAAGGGGAGCAAACTGCGGGGAGCTTCGGAGTAATCGGCCCTATGAGGCTCGACTATAAAAAGTTAATCCCTTATATAGAATATTTCGCGGATGAGGTTACGCGCATACTCTCGGAAACCGAGGATAATCAAGAATGAAATCGTACAAGGAAGGGCAAGGGTAAAAAGTTTGAAAGTAAACCTGCGTAAGTGCGGAAAACGAAACTTTCATAAATTATTTGTGCAGAAAGGGCAAGGGTAAAACAATGGGTAAGAAGAAGAAGACAGAAGAACTCCAAGAGAGCGAGGTTAAGGAGGCTGAAGTTCTTGAAGAGAATCAAACGGAGCAATCGGAATTAAACGAGGTTGATACTCTGAAAGACAGGCTTTTGCGGCAAACGGCGGAATACGACAACTACCGCAAACGTACCGCAAAGGAACGGCTTGAACTCGTACCGGAAATAACAGCCGGGAACATCGCCGAGTTTTTGCCGGTAATAGACAACATTGAACGCGCATTACAGGCGGAATGCTCCGACGAGAATTACAAAAAAGGCATCGAAATGATATACGGCAGTTTTATGCAGGCACTGCAAAACCTCGGAGTTGAGGAGATTGCTTCGGAAGCGGAAACTTTTGAGCCGTCAATCCACCAAGCAGTACAGCATATTGAGCATGAAACGCTCGAAAGCGGAAAAATCGCGGAAGTGTTCCAAAAAGGTTACAAAATAGGCAATAGGATTATCAGATTTGCAATGGTAAGCATAGTAAAGTAAGAGTTGGGAAAACGAATCCCGGTAGGTGCGAAAACGAATCCCGGTAGGTGGGAAAACGAATTTTTATAGCACGATAGTGCAGAAAGGGAAAGGGTAAAACAATGGCTAAAATTATTGGTATTGATTTAGGCACAACAAATTCATGCGTTTCGGTTATTGAAGGAGGAGAGGCAATTGTAATCGCAAATGCAGAAGGCTCACGTACTACGCCGTCAGTCGTGGCGTTCACTAAAGACGGCGAAAGATTGGTGGGACAACTCGCCAAGAACCAGTCGGTAACTAACCCCGACAAAACAATCATGTCGATTAAAAGAAAAATGGGTACAGACCACAAGGTAGACATTGACGGCAAAAAATACACTCCGCAGGAAATTTCCGCAATGATTCTGCAAAAACTCAAAACCGATGCCGAAGCATATTTGGGTACAAAGGTAACGGACGCGGTTATAACCGTTCCCGCTTATTTTACCGATGCGCAAAGACAAGCGACAAAGGATGCGGGGCAGATTACCGGGCTGAACGTAAAGCGGATTATCAACGAGCCGACAGCTGCCGCACTTTCCTACGGATTAGACAAAGACCACGAGCAAAACATTGTGGTGTATGACTTAGGGGGAGGAACATTCGACGTTTCCGTAATAGAAATGGGAGACGGAATCCAAAAGGTTCTCGCCACTGCAGGAAACAATAATCTCGGTGGGGACGACTTTGACAAGAGGATTATCGACTTCCTCGCAAACGAGTTTAAAAAGTCAAGCGGAGTTGATTTAAGCAAAGACAGTATTGCAATGCAACGGCTGAAAGATGAAGCGGAAAAAGCAAAGATAGCACTGTCATCGTCCGCAAGCGTAAATGTCAACATTCCGTATATCACAGCAGATGCAAGCGGGCCGAAACACCTGAGCGTCGATGTTTCTCGGGCAAAGTTCAACGAATTAACCGCTGATTTGGTTGAAAAGACTATGCAGCCTTTAAAACAAGCACTGTCTGATTCCGGTCTTTCGGCAAACGAAATTCACAAAGTTTTGTTAGTCGGCGGTTCTACAAGAATCCCCGCCGTGCAAGAAGCGGTTAAAAGCTTCCTCGGGAAAGAGCCGTTTAAGGGAATCAACCCGGATGAATGCGTGGCAATGGGTGCAGCAATCCAAGGTGGTATCCTCAATCAAGAATTGGGCGGCGACCTGCTTTTGCTTGACGTTACACCGCTCTCACTCGGGATTGAAACCCTCGGCGGCGTATGCACGAAAATGATTGAGCGCAATACCACAATCCCTTGCAAAAAATCGCAGGTATATTCAACTGCGGCAGATAATCAGCCGAGCGTAGATATTGTAGTTTTGCAAGGTGAACGCGAATTTGCAAAAGATAATAAACTTATAGGCAACTTCCGCCTTGACGGGATTGCACCCGCACCACGCGGAATCCCGCAGATTGAAGTCAGCTTTGATATTGATGCAAACGGTATAGTCAATGTTTCCGCCAAGGATTTGGGAACAGGCAAATCACAAAACATCTCAATTACCGCCTCGACTAACATGAGCAAGGAAGATATTGACAAAGCAGTCAAAAATGCAGAAGCGTTTGCGGAGGAAGATAAAAAACGCAAAGAAGAAGTTGAAGCGCGCAATGACGCAGACCAAACCGTTTTCCAAATTGAAAAGTCGATTGCCGATTTCGGCGATAAAGTCACCGATGATGATAAAGCTAAAATCAACCCATTGCTTGATGCATTAAAAGAATCGCTTAAAGGTGATGACATTGAAAAGATTAAGACTGCAAAAGAAGATTTAATGAAAGAAGCGCAAACTGTTTTCGGAAGGATTTATCAAGAACAAGGTCAACAGGCTCAAGAAGCCGGCGCAGCACAAGCGGAATCGTCACAATATGCAAACGAAGCACCCACACCCGATAATGTAGTAGATGCGGATTTCACAGAATAAGTTACCCTGTCGGCAACCTCCCTCATTTGAGGGAGGTGTCCCGCAGGAAAGTATTGCGAAAGGGCAAGGGTGAATTAAAGTTTGAAAATAAATCCACGTAAGTGCGTAAACAAAGCTTACATGGTGCATTTGTGCAGAAAGGGCAAGGGTAAATAAATGGCAGACAAAAAAGATTATTATGAGACATTAGGGCTGAAAAAGGGAGCGAGCGATGACGAAATAAAGAAAGCATTCCGCGAAAAGGCAAAACAATTCCACCCCGACTTAAACCCCGACAACCCGGATGCGGAACTCAAGTTTAAGGAAGTCAACGAGGCAAACGAGGTATTGTCAAACCCCGAAAAACGCCAAAAGTATGACTCGTTTGGTCATGCGGGAGTAGACCCGTCCTACGGCGGAGGGGGCTACGGCGGATTCAGCGGGTTCGGCGGCGGATTTGAAAGCGGCGGAATCAATATTGATTTGGGCGATATATTTGACAATCTTTTCGGCGGAGGAAGCGGTGGATTCAGAAGCAATGCAGCCAATCCCAACGTCCCGCGACAAGGGGCAGATATTTCAATAAACCTCGATATAGGTTTTATGGAAGCCTGCAAAGGTGTAAGCCACGAAATTGAAGTCAACCGCCAAGAACCCTGCGACACTTGCAGCGGTTCGGGTGCAAAACCGGGGACTTCTTCTAAAACTTGCGGCGAATGCTCGGGAACGGGGCGTGTCCGATTCCAACAACGGACGCTTTTCGGAATATCGCAGAGTACAAGAGCCTGCTCACATTGTGCCGGAAAAGGTAAGGTTATTGAATCGCCTTGCGTGAGTTGCTCGGGTCAGGGGAAAGTCAACAAGAAGAAAAAAATCACCGTCGGTGTTCCCGCAGGAATAGACAACGGTCAGATTTTATGTGTCCGCGGTGAGGGCCATATCGGAGTAAACGGCGGGGGCAGAGGCGCCCTCAATGCCCGCATTTCAGTAAGGCGCGACCCGATTTTCAAGCGCGAGGGGTTTGATGTTCACTGTGAAGTTCCGCTTACTTACTCGCAGGCGGCATTAGGCGCGGAAATAGAAGTCCCCACAATTGACGGCGCAGTAAAGCTGACAATCCCCGAGGGGACTCAACCGGATACGGTATTCCGCTTGAGAGGAAAAGGGATTCAACGACTCAGACGTGAGGGGCGCGGCGATGAAATGGTAAAAGCGACAATTGAGATTCCCAAAAACTTGACTAAACAGCAAAAAGAGCTCCTTCGCCAGTTGGATAACTCATTTACAACCAAAAACTTCGCCAAGAGAGAAAGCTTTTTTGAGAGATTGAAGAAGAAGTTTTAGAAAAATATAGCCGTTCCGATTAAAACCGGAACGGCTATATTCTCTTATTTCATGATGACATCGGCATTTACCTCGGCGTTACTGTTAGCGGGTTCATTTTCGATGGGCGGCTTTACGGCAGAATACCCTGCGGTACGGGAGCTGCTTTGCGCCGTAGTGACAATCGGCGAGGGTGTTTCTTCGTTTAGCGGGGGGAATCCGACTACACCTGCCGATGTTTGAGCCGTTGCCCCGGTGACTGTTTGAGTAGTTGCCGGGTCAGAGGAGTTGGTTGGTATTTGAGATGTTGTTTCGATTAATGTCTCCGCATTGACGGATTGTGGGTTTGTTTCCATTAGCGGTTCGTCCAACGGTTCGTCACCCGTACCGATTACTCCTTCGTCTTTTGTCCCAATTGATTGTGTGGATTTTGTTTGGACATTATCCGTGTTGATGCCGTCTTTTAGCGGCAGGTCTTGATTATCCGTGTGGAAGTAACTCTCATCGACTGTTTTAATTTCGCCGGGATAATGCGGAATTGTGCTGTGCGAAACTTGAATGTTTGTTCCGTTTATTACTCCGTTGCTGTTACTGAATGTCACCCAGTCAATCCTCCCGCAATTGGGGCATACAATTTTGTCAGTGCTGAGAACCCATGTGTCAGTCCCGTCAACTCTGACTAATTCCACCTGCGTTTGCTCAAACCCGGTTATTACTTTTTGAGTACAGTGAAAGCCGAAACCGTCCGTCCACAGTATAGTGTTGTTGCTCGCTGTTATTGTTGTTACAAGTACCAATAAAGCCGCCGAGATTACAATCGCCAAAATAACTTTCCTCATCTTTTTACCCATACCCTTTCTGCACAAGCACGCTCCATGAATAAGCCTGTCAAGCGGACTGCTTATCGGCGAAGCCGATGACACCTCCGCTATTATTCAAACTTTTACTAAATAATGTAAATATTATATACAGAAAAAGGTGATATATTCATTATTTTGGAAATTTTTTCTTTTCTATTATTATAGTCGATTAACTTAAGAATCACTAAATCTTTGTGGAAAATTTTTCGCCATACTGCGTTGAATTTTGCTTAAATATCAGCGGATATTCGCACAAAATTCGCCTTGTCTGACGAAAAATCTTCACGCAAATCTTCAAGCACTTCTTAAGTTAAACGACTATATCTGTTATTACATTGCCTTTATCGCACCTTTAATCAGCCCTTTAAACATCGGTGCGGACAAATCCGCTGCTTCCATTACCTCATCGTGTGTCAACGGATTATCGGACAAGCCGCAAGCGAGATTAGAAATACAGGAAATGCCGCAAACCCTCATTCCCGCATGATTGGCAACCATTGCCTCACAAGCGGTACTCATGCCGACAGCATCCACGCCAAGTTTGCTCAGCATTTTTACTTCGGCGGGCGTTTCAAAATTAGGGCCGGTAGTCTGAGCGTATACACCTTCCCTCAGTTTGATTCCCAATGACTCTGCTGTTGCGCGTATAATCCTATTCAGCTCTTTGTCATAAACCGCGCTCATATCCGGGAATCTCAAGCCGAACTCGTCCAAATTCGCGCCAATCAGGGGACTCGGCACAAAAGTGCTTATATGGTCGGTAATCAGCATGAACTCACCCGCACCGAAGCTGATTCCACCCGCGGCATTTGTCAAAAACAGGATTTCCGCCCCAAGCTTCTTCATAAGCCGAACGGGCAACACAGTATCCTGCATTGAATAACCCTCATAAAAATGCACTCTCCCTTGCATGATTACAACAGGGACTTCACCTACATATCCGAAAACGAATCGCCCTTTATGCCCCAATACAGTCGATTGCGGGAAGCTGTCTATTTCGGAATAGTCAATTGTTTTAACAACTTCGATTTCATCGGCAAGCGCACCCAGTCCCGAACCGAGTATAAGCGCGACTTTCGGAATAAATTCCCCCGTTTTACCTTTTACGCTTCCATAGCAGTGATTTAACTTTTCTTGCGGTGTCATATTTACGACCATGCCGCCCCACCTTGCATAGGCATGGTGGTTCGTCCTTTCTTATTTTTCAAACTTTTACCTATCATCTCTTTACCCATTCCCTTTCTACAAAAACAAAAGTATACCCAAAAAGTGGCATACAGCGCCAAGGTTTACAAACAAGTGCCACACCATGTGGAAAAAGCGTTTTTCCTTTTTCCTGTAGAAAAATGTCCCCGCTGAGTAAAAAATTCCGCCGCCGAGAAGCAGTAACTGCATTCCGAGGCTTGCATTGCGGATAAGCAACGGAAGCACAAACACGACTGACCACCCCATTACAAGGTAAATCGTAAGCGATAACTTCGGAATCCTCCGCCTTACGAGGGACTTGTATAAAACGCCGAAAATCACCATTGCCCACTGAAGTGCTGCAACCAAAATCCCTTGCCACCCGCCGATTACCGATAAGCAAATAGGCGTATACGTCCCCGCAATCGCAACGTAAATAAAAATATGGTCAAGGATTTGCATAACCTGCTTTTGTCGAGTTTTACCCGATGTAGCATGGTAAAGCGCGGACGCCGAGAACATCATAAAAAGCGAACACATGAAAATTGATGTACCCACAGCCGCCAAAATCCCACGCTGAACATAAGCGTAAATCGCAGTCGGGGAAATTCCGCCGAGTGCCGTAAGCGCGGCAATTCCATGGCTCACCGCGTTCCCGACTTCTTCAGCGGGAGTGTAGCCCCTTTGAGGGCGAACTATTCTTATTTTTCCCATAGTTTTACCCTTGTCCTTTCTGCACAAGCGGAATTTAATAGCTTCGTTTTCCCATTCACCGATGATTTACTTTCAAAGTTTTACCCTTGCCCTTTCTGCACAAGTAAGCTTGAAAGTTTCGTTTTCCCATTCACCGATGATTTACTTTCAAGGTTTTACCCTTGCCCTTTCTACACAAGCGGAATTTAATAGCTTCGTTTTCCCATTTACCGATGATTTACTTTCAAGGTTTTACCCTTGCCCTTTCTGCACAAGTAAGCTTGAAAGTTTCGTTTTCCCATTCACCGATGATTTACTTTCAAGGTTTTGCCCTTGTCCTTTCTACACAAGCGGAATTTAGTCCCTTATTATAACTGCGCGTTCAGTGAACTCCTTGCCGCATATTTGCTTCTTTTCAAACGCCAACCCGTATATATTTGTACAGCGGTCTTCGAGTAATGCCTGCCTTTTTGCGTTTTCTCCGGTTTTCATTAATGCGGCTAACGATGTGTCTATAGGTAGTTTACACTGTTTAGTCAGCATTTCACTGCCTTTACCGTTCATAGCTAAAACCCTCACGTACTGCGGTTTAAGCTTAACATCACCGCTTGTAATCCCGAGGAAACAGCAAAGTACTGCCCGGCGAATCCGCGCCATTGTGTACCGCTTTGTCTTTGACAAAAAGTGTAGCTCGGATAAACTCCGCGCCGCCCTTGCCGCTTTGAATATCCTGTTTTCAAGCCCGCCGCCGACATTTGGCGCTCGTCTTATCTCCTTGGCACTCATCATTCGGATTTTTGCAAGAATAGCAGTTTCGAGCCGATTTATATCCGCAATATCGCAAGAATCGCCGCTTTCAAGCATAGTCTTTCTGATTTGCGAGGCACACAATAGACCTCCCCGGTCTTCAATATGCTCATCATGCCCCGCACCGATACGCTTGACTGTAAACGGCTTTATGCTTGAACCCGACTCGTTTAACGCTTTAATATATTCGACAGCCAAAGTGTTGTTCGGGTGAGTCAACACATCGACTACATCATCGGTATAGTATTCCTCAACTGCCGATTGAAGCGCGGCGGGGTAGCTTTTCCCGTATTTCATCGCGGTAAAAAATTCATCGGTCGTCTGCGCGTAATGCACGGCTCCCGCAGCCTCTTCAATCAATTCGACTTTACCGCACTCGCTCCCGAAACTAAGCAACTCTACTACACCGAGGGAGTTAAGCAAAGTCACTGCCCCCGATGCAAACTGTTCCGCACTTGACAGCGCGAACGCAATCGGCAACTCAATTACTAAATCAGCCCCGTTTTGTAATGCCGTTTCCGCACGCTTATGCTTGGGAATAATTGCTATGTCCCCGCGCTGAGTAAAGTTGCCGCTCATCACGATTACTATATGGGTCGCCCCGGTAATCCTGCGCGTTTCCTCAATATGGTATCTATGCCCGCTGTGGAACGGGTTGTACTCTGCTATAATTGCCGCCGTTTTCATGATTATGACCATGCCTTCCTGAGACACAAAGCCTCCATGAATAAGCCTGTCAAGCGGACTGCTCACCGGCGAGCGAGATTCTAAACAGGCTCTTATACAGTATAACAGATATTTTTGCTTTTGGCAAGCAGATACAATTATTTTTAAAATTTTTT
>Ga0099364_10002621_pt1 | contig 28538 bp, 22 predicted proteins | sample TergutTh196P3_FD_73070 | JGI IMG/M metagenome (GOLD analysis project Ga0099364, IMG submission 73070) | Microcerotermes parvus P3 segment gut microbial communities from Pointe-Noire, Republic of the Congo - Th196 P3 | ecosystem: Host-associated > Arthropoda: Insects > Digestive system > Gut ... | reverse complement strand
ACTTATCTCTTATATACTTTTTCAACAGCGTATCTAACAGATTTGTGTCAATCGGTTTTAGGATGACATCGTCGAAACCGTTTGATAAGAACATTTCATGCTGTCCGTCAAAGTCGTTGGCGGTCAGCGCGATTATGGGGTTTTTATAGCCCAAAGCGCGTATAATGGAGGTCGCCTCGACTCCGTCCATTTTCGGCATTTTGTAATCCATAAAAATTATGTCATACACGTTGCCGTTAGTAATCTTATCAATCGCTTCAAATCCGCTGACGGCAGTATCAACCGACAGCTTGTACGACAGCAAGAGTCCCTTTGCGACAAAGATATTCGACCTCACATCGTCAACCACCAACACGCTGCCATACGGGGTTTAGTGAGCTCAACGCACCAAAATTTCCGTTGCTTTTTTCAACGTACACACGAAGCAGTCCGCTTCCTCTTTTGTGCTGAAACGCGAAAAACTCACGCGCAAAGTTCCGTCGATGACACTTGGGTGAAGCTTCATTGCTTCAAGCGCGGGACTGCGCGCTCCTTTTTTACAAGCGGCTCCTTTGGAAACAAAAATACCCTCGCCGCTCAGATAATTCATCAACACCTCGCTTTTGAAGCACGGCAGAGAAATACACAGAATGTATGGAGAATCACCCTCTCCGATGATTACAACTTCTGGTATTTGGGAACGAAGCTGACCGATTGTGTACTCGCGCAACGCGCTTACTGCCGCCCCAACGGGCTCTGTAAGAGTACAATGACCGAAAGCCCCCTTGTTTTTTTCTTTTGAAAGGGTATACTTTGTATAGCGTAAGGAGATATTCAAATGAATCAATATATAAATGTGACTGTTCCCGTGCCGGAAGATATTTTACTGTCATTACGAGTAGAAGAAGACGAGCTTGCATTACAAATGAAAACTATGGTCGCGATGAGATTGTTTGAGCAGCAAAAGCTGTCGCTCGGACAATCAGCGGAATTTGCAGGAATGGACAAACTGTCTTTCATCAAATTTCTTGGGCAAAATAAAATCTCCGTATTCGCTTCTGCCGCAGAAATAGAAGAAGACTACAAGGCAGCGTTAGCATGGTGATTGTCAACTCCACTCCGATTCTTGGCTTGCACGAGATTGGACGTTATGGAGATACTGCAAGAAATATTTGGCGAGGTCACAATTCCTGATGCGGTACGCAAAGAGGTTACCGTAAAGAATACTCATCTTCTTCGGGTTTTTCCTGTCTGATACTGTATATAATGAAACATTGCGCTTGGCTTCCGAGTAAAGCCTGTCATCCTCATCTTCCCTCTCCCGATTTTGCTTTTTTCTGTTTCTTAAATATCCATATAAAAACAACTACGCCCACAGCGAGCGAGGATGCCGCAATAATAAAGGGTAAACTTGTCATGTCAAAAGGCGGCGTTTCGGGAGGATCAGCAGGCGGGTACAGTGTCGCCCCCGCAGTCCAATCGACCTCTACATCAGGCGACCATTTTATCGGGCTCGGTGCAGGGTTAAAACTTGGGATTTCACTGTTTTCAGGGTCGCTTAGACAAACCCAACCTCCCGTACGATAATACCATGAAGTAAAACTTCCCCAGACCCGTCCTTCTTCGTCTTGGTAAGCAAAGTCGATTGAAGAGGTTTCGTCTTTGGATATATAATTGTCAATAACACGTTTTGGTCTGTCGGAACCGGGCCAGCTCCAAACAACAAGGGTTTCGGCTGAATAAATTTCATCATAATCGTCGGTATATGAATAGAATTTATCCCTGTTTTCTTTTTCAAAATCAGAAGAAGTATATGCTATCAAAAGATAATCCATAGGAATCCACCCCGGATACGCAGAAGAATGACCGATTTCCATAAAGCCCCAATATTCTCCTTTGTAAAGGTATGTGTGGGACATATTAACTATATCACCGTTTTTATATGTAATCAGACGGTTTATATATGCATCAGGATTTTTCCGTTGATACATATCTTTTTTAGAACCCGGCTCGTCTTTAATAATTACATAGCCCTCCGGGGCATTAACACAAAATGCCCTTTGTTTCAGAGGCTCTAACTCTTCCCTGTTTTCACTTCTAAAGCGATTCCCCACGACTACATCTGCGTGTGCAGTAATATACGGCATTAAAAGAATAACTGCCACAAAAAGAACTATAAAGCGTTTAATATTCATTATTTTTACCTTTCCTTTATAACTTTGTTCGGTTTCCATGCTATCTGTATCAATATCGCCGTAGCCGTAACTAACGCGACGACTAAAACAATGATGAAAATTATCGTGGGGTCATTTTCCTGCTCATCTGTATAATGTCGAATATCAATATGAAACGTTTCCGACTCCCACAAATACGGTTTCGGCGCGGGGTTGAACACAGGCATATCACGGTTGAGCGGGTCGCTCAAACAGAGCCAAACATTTCTACTGCCATACAAGTACGTTACAAAACCCCACTCACGGTCTTCCGCATCCCTGTAGGCGTAGGCAACTCGGAGATTCTCCATGTTTAAGTCCTCGATAGTCCACAAAGGCGCATCAGAGCCCGGCCACGACCACGCTATAGCCGCTCTTGTTTCTTTTATCGCATCGTAGTCGCCGTTGTAAGGATATAACTCGTCAAAATGGTCTTCCTCAAAAGCAACATAGTCATACAAGACAAGCATTTGGTCTAATTTAACCCAACCGTATCTACTGTCGAATTTGTCGCCGAAAGTTATTTGTGAAGCCCCATACCTTGTGAATCCCCAAAATTCTCCGTCATAAAGACAGGAATATTCTATATATGCTACTTCACCGTTTAGCAATTTTGCGACCTCGCTTTTTGCGTTCGGTGCTTTTTTGACTGATACACCTCCGCTTTCTCCATTTGCCGCAAAGCTCCGACCTAAGTAAACTATACGGCTTTGGTGTTGCTCATAAAAATCATTTTTCGGCTCTGCAATCACGTCGGCATAAGCGACAAGCGGCATCATAATCAACAAAAGCATCAAAAAACCAACAACACGCTTCATGGCAACCACCTCAAAATAACTGTTGAATCAACTCGCCGACCCCAAATGAAACCAAGTTTGCCGTTAGTGAGAAAAGATATGGGTGGCGAAAACAGCGTCCATATTTCTTATAATAATATCCCTCTGTCAGCACAGCAAGCAGTTCAAGCGGTATCAATACTATAACAGGATTCCACTCCGTATACAACGCCGCTATCCAAAACGACAGCACCACAACGGGATTTGTCAGTACATTAACCGATAAAAGGAGAATCAAATCTTTTTTATCACGCTTGCCGATTATCAAAAAAAATCCGACTTCAAGTACAATAGTCAGTGCTAATGAAAACGCTAATGAGGTAAGCAATGCTCCTCTCATATTTTTGCCCTCCGCAACCCCAACCATAAAAGAATGAATGAACCTACGGTAAGACCCGTGAACACCCAAGACATACTCGACGATACTTCAACGCCAAGATACACAGGCAGAAAACCGAGAAACAGCCCGAAGGTCAACAATCCAAAGGCGAACCCCTTCGCTCTCGGCATGATTTTTGCCGCCGCCCAAAGCGTAATCGGCATCGTCATGTTAAATAATAAGACCGCCGTAACACCGCCAATCGGAATCGTCGGGAACAAGAACAACAACGCGGCAATGCCTAAAGAAACGAAAGCGGTTTTTTTCAACCCAAACCAATTAGCCGCGAAACCGCCAATCGTCTTGCCGAACACCACGGCACATATTAACGCAGCTCCCCAATAACCGACATCTTTCCACGAAAAATCCAAGCTAAGTCCCACAAAAGAGCGGATACATACAACAAGAAAAAAGAATCCAACCGCAATTAGCAGTTTGGGAGAGTTAACCTCCTCTAATGAAAATGCGGCGTTTTGCGGATATGTTCCTCTTTGCGTTTTGTACATCAAAAAAATCAATCCTGCCGCAATGAATATAGTAAGTGGTACGAGCATGACGTGAAAACCGCCGCCCCGTCCCAGTATTGTCCCAAAATAAATCCCAAACGCACCGGGGGAAACGAATACTCCAAGAGCACCGAGCTTCTCTTCACTGATGTTCAGCACGTCAATACCGCCGCCTATGTGGAACATGGCATTGCCGATTCCGATGACAATGACTGCCGCAATGGGGAGCATTGCAAGTCCATAGGCTGTCCCGACTAAGATACAGCCCACAATCGCAAATAAATAGTTTCGGTTCAGCTTATCCGCAATAATCCCAATCGGCATCTGCATGGCAAAGGCACAAAAATTATATAATAACACACAGATGTACCCCTCCGAAGTCCCTGCGATAAAACGAAACATCAAAAAAGCGCAAGCAAAATCCACTAAAAAATGGGTGACGGAATATACAGATACCATGCTCCAATGTTTGCGTGTATATGTAATCACTTTCGCTCTCCTACCTGCCATGCTTGTAGAAAATTGTAATTTACAACATTATTATGATTATGTCCGCCAAACTGCGAATTGTCAAGCGAAACATGCGGGGGACAGTTTGCAATAATCCTACAAACGCGCGAAAGACAATTTGCAGTAAATTTGCATTTGTTCGGTGCGTGGGGTACAATAGCGGGGACATCATGCAAGGAGAAAACGTTTGAAAGCGAGTTTCAAACAGCGTTGGTCTTTCCGGTTCAGAAGGCCATATATGCAAGCCTTCGTGAACCGGAAAGGACTGTAAAATTTTGAACACCAAGAATATTTCGATGCTTTGTGATTTTTATGAATTTACTATGGCGGCAGGGTATTTCAAGAAAGGCTTTCATAAACGAAATTCATATTTTGACGTAATTTTCCGCAATGTGCCCGACAAAGGCGGGTTTGCAATCGCCGCAGGGCTTTCGCAGATTATCGACTTCATCTTGCAGTTTCGCTTCGACGACCAAGACATTGATTATTTGCGCTCGAAAAACTGTTTTGACGAGGACTTTCTTGCGTACCTGAAGAATCTTCGCTTTACGGGAGATATTTATGCCGTCCCCGAAGGAACGCCCGTGTTTCCGCACGAGCCGATACTGACAGTCAAAGCACCCGCGATTGAAGCACAGCTCATTGAAACCGCAATATTGCTTTCCTTAAACCACCAGTCGCTCATCGCCACAAAAGCCAACCGCATTGTCAGGGCGGCAGGCGGTCGCCCCGTGCTTGAATTCGGCTCACGCCGCGCACCCGGAATCGACGGAGCGGTGCAAGGCGCAAAAGCCGCGTACATCGGCGGTTGCGCGGGAACATCATGCTCCTTGACCGACGTATATTACGGTATTCCCGCGAGCGGAACAATGGCGCACTCATGGGTGCAGAGCTTCGACAGCGAGTATGAGGCTTTCAAAACCTATTGCGAGTTTTTCCCGAATACCGCAACCTTGCTTGTCGATACTTACAACACCTTGAAAAGCGGCGTACCGAACGCAATTCGCGCCTTTCGCGATGTACTTATCCCGCAAGGAATCAGGTCATGCGCTATACGCCTTGATTCGGGTGACATATCGTATCTCTCAAAAAAAACCCGTGCAATGTTAGATGATGCGGGGTTTAGAGAGTGTAAGATTGTCGCCACAAATTCGCTTGACGAGTACATAATACGCGACCTCATCATGCAAGGTGCGCAGGTTGATGTTTTTGGAGTTGGCGAACGTCTAATTACTGCAAAAAGCGACCCTGTATTCGGAGGAGTATATAAGTTGGTCGCAGTTGAGGACGACGACGGCAAAATTATCCCGAAAATTAAGAAAAGCGAGAGCGTTTCAAAAATTACAACCCCTCACTTCAAGAAGCTATATCGTTATTATGATGCTGACAGCGGTATGGCTCTGGCGGACGAGATTTGTGTCCACGATGAAACCGTTGACGATAGCTTACCGCGCACTATCTTTGACCCGAATGAAACATGGAAAACAAAAACCTTGACTAACTTCTCAGCCAAAGTGTTGCAAGTACCTATATTCAAAAATGGTGAGCTTGTATACACGCCACCAAGTATTCATATGGTCAAGGATTACTGCACCGAACAGGTCGCCCTCTTATGGGACGAGGTAAAGCGTTTTGAAAATCCTCATATGTACTATGTTGATTTATCGAAAAAGCTGTGGGATATTAAACAGGAGCTGTTGAAAGGGTGATGATTCTAACGCTGATGGCGCAACGGTCGCAATGATGTAACGGTTGCAATAATGCGACGGTTGCAGAAGCTACGTGCCCTTACTGTCCCTAACCCTTAGACAAAACCTCAATTTGTAGCCCTGCCATTACATTTAATGCCGCCTCGTGCAGCTTGTTGTCAAAACTTGCCGTACAGCTTGCATCGACAATTATCGGTGTGTTTGGTTGCGCGGTTTTTGCCAGTACCGCATTTGAAAGTACGCATATATTTGAAACCAGACCCACAATCTCAATGCTCTCGTACTGCTTAGATTTTAGGTACTCGTACAGCTTATCTGAACCGAAACAACCCTTTGTGAACGTCATGTCCGAATCTGTAAGCTCATCCGCTACCCTGCCGTACAGCTTGTGCCCTTCTTGCCCGCTCATGCAGTGAGCAATCGGGAGCTTTTGCCCCTCCTGCGTACTCAAATAATCGTCGCCGTGAGTGTCGAAGGTAAACACAACCTCGTCGCCGTTTTCTCGATATTTCTTAATTTTTTCGACAATAGGCTGCTCCAAATACGCCGCTTTGGGAAATCCAAGCGAGCCTGTAACAAAATCATTTTGATAATCCGTAACTATAAGGCATTTTTTCACGTATTTTATTTTCCTTTGTAATTTTCATCAAGCCCAAGCCCTTTTAACTCGTCGAGCTTGTCGTTATCCACTTCTATCCCCAAGCGTTCAAGCGCGTCTTTTTTTGCATGTCGCTGTCTGACCTTTTCATATAGGGCAAGCGTTTCATTGCGCAACTTCACACGTTCAAACGCATCGCCGTCCTCGCGCTCTATCCTGTGAGCGATTTCCCTATCGCGCCATATTGCCCGCTTAACCTCATCAGGCGGCAGATAGGTTCTTCCTTTGCCCTTTCTTCTGGTGCTCCTGTCGGCTCTTCTCAAGAATATGAACAGATTCAGCACAAGCACAAAAAAGACAATTATAACGACAGCCGACACACCGTGCATAAAATCTCACTCCAAACCATGTAGCTTGCATTGCTCATCAGCAATCACGCTACCCATTATGTCTTTTATCACTATGCTTTGTCAAGTAAAAAGGTTGAAAGGGTTGAAAATTTGCCTAAAGGTTGACAAAATACGTTTTTACAGATGCTCATATAATACCGCCGGATTCGGAGATGATATATCGCCGTAGGGGTGTTGCGGGCGCGGATTTACGGCGGATTTACATTAAGTCGAGGGGCATAGCTTTTCGTGTATCAAAGTCTTTCGGTCATTGTCATTTCAGCTTGTCAGGAAGACTGTCTCAAAAAATAATTTTTCACTCATCATTGACACCCGTACAATAACATTTTCAACTATTCTTGATTAAGGGGTTGCCAAATTGAGCGTAATGCATTATTATAGTTAAAAGATTAAATTTAACTACGCACAGGAGGCATAACACATGGGAAACAGTTCGAATTTCAGAAGACCGTTGGTTTCGCACATCTACACGGCAGACCCGTCAGCGCACGTTTTTGAAGGAAAAATCTACATCTACCCGTCACACGATTTAGAGAATAAGGGGTCTGATGACGGCAAGGGCGACCATTTTCAAATGAAAGACTATCACGTTTTATCCCTTGACGACATTGATGCGCCCTGCGTTGACCACGGCGAGGTATTGCATATCAAGGATGTTCCTTGGGCAAAGCAGCAAATGTGGGCGCCCGATGCGGCGTACAAAAACGGCAAGTATTACTTTTACTTCCCCGCAAAAGACAAAGACGATATTTTTCGCATAGGCGTTGCGACAAGCGACAGACCTGAAGGCCCGTTTAAGGCGGAGTCTGATTATATACCCGACAGCTATAGCATAGACCCTGCTGTTTTTGTTGATGACGACGGCAGAGCGTATATGTATTTTGGCGGTCTTTGGGGCGGTCAGCTCGAAAAATGGCAGACAGGCGAGTTTGTACTCGGCAATCCGAATTGGACTGCGGGTGAGGACGGACCTCAGGAGCACGAGCCCGGTATCGGCCCGTTGGTGGCGGAGATGTCCGACGATATGCTGACGTTCAAGACAAAGCCGATGGAAATGAAAATCCTTGATGAAAACGGCAAACCTCTCCTTGCGGGGGATAAAGACAGATGGTACTTTGAAGGTCCTTGGCTTCATAAGTTCAACGGGAAATACTACCTGTCCTACTCAACAGGCCCGACACACTATTTATGCTATGCGGAAAGCGAAAGCCCTATGGGTCCGTTTACATATAAGGGAAGGCTCATGGAGCCTGTCCTCGGATGGACTACGCACCATTCCGTCGTCGAGTTTAAGGGGAAATGGTACTTGTTCTATCACGACAGCGAGCTGTCAGACGGAAAGACATATTTGCGTAATGTTAAACACACGGAGCTTGACATTTCCGAAGACGGAACAATTAAGACAATACACCCTTACGAATGATGCAAAACGGGCGGATGATGAATCCGCCCGCGCATGGATTCCCGTATGGAGAAAATGAAGAAAAAGCTATCCGATAATGCCACGCGGGTTATGCTTGCGCTGATAATGTTAGTTGGTCTGTTTGTGCGTGTCTATCAGTTCGGCGCAGTTCCCGGCGGCTTAAATCAAGATGAAGCGTCTATGGGCTATGATGCGTGGGCGCTTCTCAGCTATGGCATTGACCGCAACGGCTATTCGTTTCCCGTTTATTTTGTGTCGTGGGGCAGCGGGCAAAACGCGCTCTACTCCTATATAGTCATGCCGTTTATACTTTTGTTTGGTTTAAGCACCTTTGTAATCAGGCTTCCCGCAATGCTGTTTGGCACTGTTTCAATTTTTTTGATGTTTAAGTTTACAAAACGCACGGTCGGAACAGGCGAGGCTTTAATCGCGGCGGCGTTTCTCGCAATTACGCCATGGCATATTATGTTGTCACGTTGGAGTCTTGAATGTAATATTCTGCCCGCGCTTTTACTGGCGGCGGCATATCTGTACATAACTGCCGACAAGGGTGAATGGAGATTTTATGTGTCCGCCTTGCTGTTCGGTATCGCGCTGTATGCCTACGCTCCGTCATATATTGTCGTACCGCTGTTTGCGGCAGGGCTGTTGGCGGTCGGACTTTATTCAAGGCGCATATCATGGGTTCAAGCTGTGTGTTACGCGATTGTGCTTGCGATTATGGCGTTGCCGTTAATGCTGTTTCTCGCCGTCAACTATACCGACCTTGCGGAGCTTCAGCTTGGATTTATCTCGATACCTAAGCTGACGGCACACCGAGGCTCGATGATTGGTTTTAGGTGGAACAACCTCAAAGCTCTCGGAGAGCTTCTGTATCGGCAAAATGACGGGCTTTACTCAAACGTGATTCCTGAATATGGGATAATATATCTTTTCAGTCTGCCGTTTACGATAATCGGGATTGTTTGGTCTTGCGGGCGCAAAAAAGGTCGTGTTATGCTGTTGTGGCTCGGTGCGGCTTTGTGTATGGCAATACTTATGACAGACATCAACATTAACAGGGTTAACTCACTTTTTATCCCGATTGCTTTCTTTACCGCGCTCGGCATATCGGCGGCGGCGAATTTTGTATGGCGGCAGATGTCGCAAGGTTTTGTGCTTTGGCGTATTAAAGTAAATATTCCGCTTGCGGTTATCGGCGCGGTATACGCGGTGAGCTTCGTAATGTTTTTAAGCAACTATTTTACCGTGTATAACGAGATTATTTCAAAAGCGTTCTTCCGCTCCTTTGACCGCAGTATTGAGTACGCGGCTTCGCTGACAGACGGTGATATTTGTGTGGTTGCTCCCCGTGTGAACATGCCCTATATTCATGTTTTGTTCAATCAAAAAATCCCGCCCCGTGATTTTAACGAAACTGTCCGTTACAAAGACCCGAACGCCCTTTTCAGGAGGGTTGAGGGCTTCGGGTTATACAGCTTTAACCTTGAGGGGAATATAAATGATATTGATTACGATACGGTATATATTTTGGATAGTTGGTATAACGGCGTGTTTCTCGAAGCGGGCTTTAGTATTAAAGAGTTTGAGAACTATTCTGTGGCGTGGCTTGACTGAGCCTGTTGCGCTCAGCTTGTGACGGGCGCAAATACATGGGTTCAAGCTCCGCCGCCCGTACGGTTTTGTTGTGTAGTGCGGCAAGCGCGACACCATACGCGGTTTGGTATTTTATCAGAGGGTTTGGGGTCAGGAGAGGGAGAGAGCTGTCGTCTTTAAGCTCCGACAGCAACAAGTCGGTGCCGTCGCCGAGAGGTATAAACGTCTCATAAATTTTATCGCCGTTTTCGTTGTCGGCGTTGTCGGATTGATTTTCTTTCACGCAAAAACCTCTTAAATCTGCGGTCAAGTCCGAAATGGAAATTGCTCTGTCTTCACGCAGTCTGATAAGGCGGTCATTTTCCCAACAAAACAGGGCGTTATAAACCTGACCTCGCCGCGCATCCATGACGGGACATATGAGAGCGTTTGTTCCTTTTGCTTGATATGCCATAGCTTCAAGTGTGGACACCCCGCATACGGGAGTGTCAAGTCCGAGTGCAAGTCCTTTAATCGCCGAAACGCCTATACGCACTCCTGTAAAAGAACCCGGCCCGTTTGCAACGGCGAAAAGCTCAATGTCGGATGGCTTTAAGTCAAGACCGCAGAGCAGGGCTTCTGTCATTGCCATGAGTGTTCTGCTGTGAGAAAATCCGTTGTTTTGGAAGTATTGTCCCAAAAGCACCCCACCGCCGCTGTTGCTCGTGAATTTGCCGCCGCTGTTGCTCGTGAAATTGCCGTCGTGGTTGCCGCCGCTTGCGCCGCCGCTCGCCCCGCCATCGCTCGCCCCGCCGCCGTCACACACCCCGTCGTCGCCATGCCTATACACGGCGACCGATGCGGGCTTTGCGGAAGATTCTATAGATAGTATTAACAATTTTCTACACTCCGTTTTCTATTGTTATGCCCCGCACATCGTCGCCGAGCTTGTCAAAACGCACAACGATGGTGTCAGGCGTGAAAGCCCCCGATACTTTTTCACTCCACTCCACAACACAAACACCGCCGCGTTCGAGATAATCATCCCACCCAATATCAAACAGCTCATCCTCTTTTTCAAGACGGTACATATCAAAGTGAAAGAGCGGGATTTCGCCGAGATACTCATTGACAATAGTGAAGGTCGGGCTGGACACGCTCATTTCAATGCCAAGCCCAAGTGCAAGCCCTCGCGTAAAAGAGGTTTTACCCGCGCCAAGCCCGCCGTATAAAGCGACGACATCGCCCGACTTTAGCGAACGTCCCAGTTTTTCGCCCTCGTGTATGGTTTCGGTTTCATTGTGAGTAGTAATCATGGGAAGAAGTATACACGACAATACGGATTTGCACAATAGCCTAAAAAGTGTTAAAATTAACGTCGTTAGGATTAACACCGTTAAAACCTAACACCGTTAAAACTTAACACCGTTAAAATTTAACGGTTGATACTTTTTCCGAATAAATAAGGTTGGCGGTTAGCTTACATGGCGATTTACATGGCGAAGATGTCGGTAATACTAAAAACAGTTCTGAAAACTATTGGCAGATTCTTTCGAGATGCCGATATATTCTTGTTGGGAGTCAGCCTTGTCAGTGCGATATACGGTATTGTCCTTATATCGAGCGTGACCGCGAACTATGCCACGAGCGGACACGTTGCCACGCAGATAAGAGCGTTGACATTGGGGTTAGGCTTTTACATTCTGTTTTCATATATAGATATTGACATTATCGCGGAAAGAAAATGGCTTCTGTTTGTATTCAGCTTGTTTTTTATACTCTTGCTCCGCTTTTGGGGCGAGGGCGAGGAAGAATGGGGAAACAGAGCATGGCTGCGTTTCGCGGGATTCGGCGTACAGCCTGCTGAGGTCGTAAAAATAACCTTCGCAATTATCATATCCAAAATGCTTGTGGAATTTAAGGAGCAGAAAACCTTAAATTCAGTTGTGTCAATTTTGCAAATCCTATTAGTGTCCGGTTCGATTTTCGGCATGATTATATTTGTTTCATCAGACTTGGGCTCCGCGTTGATTTTTATCTTTATGCTTGCGGTAATGATGTTTGTTGCAGGGGTTAGGCTTCGTTGGTTCGCGCTGGGCGGTATTGTTGTTGCGGCTCTTTCACCGCTTATTTTTGAGTTATTAAGCGAAAGACAACAGCTTCGCATACTCGCGCCGTTTTTCCCGAATGAGTATGACCCTGACAGGCAGGGCGTATTGTGGCAGGCAAACCAAAGTGTCAGGGCGATAACCGGCGGAGGTTTCAGAGGGCAAGGCTTAGGTCAGGGAGAGGTCACTCAGGCAAATATCATACCCGAACAGCACAACGACTTTATCTTTTCGGTAGCGGGTGAGGAATTGGGTTTTGTGGGGGCATTGGCGGTCATCGCACTGCTCATTATCATCATTATAAGGTGCTTTTATGTCGGCATGAAATCGAACAATCCGCTCGGTCTGCTTGTCTGCGTAGGGCTTGCCGCTAAATTTATGGCGCAAATGCTTGAAAATATCGGTATGTGCTTAGGGCTTTTGCCTGTGGTTGGTATCAATCTTCCTTTTTTCAGCTACGGCGGGTCATCTATTGTTACGAGTATGGCGGCTATCGGCATTGTTTCAGGGGTAAAAATGCGCCCAAAACCGACAGGACTGAAAAACTATTAAATAAAAAAACTGAAAAATTACTAAAAGAAAAAAAGGGTTTTCTTCCCTTTGTTCGTATAAGTAATATAGGGATAGATACGAACGGGAGATAGGTCATATATGAATCCGAGAGAAAAGCAAGAATCGCTTGAGGTGGAAACATTATCACCTAAGGCGGCGTATGCGTCACTTACAAAGGGGCGCGAAGCAGCAGAGCCTGAGTGCGATATTAGAACCTGTTATCAGCGCGACATAGACAGGATTATTCACAGCAAGACATTTCGCCGATTAAAGCACAAAACGCAGGTGTTTCTGCGCCCCGAAGGCGACCACTACAGAACGCGGCTTACGCATACATTAGAGGTTGTCAGAATCAGCAGGACAATTGCGCGAGGGTTGCGCTTAAATGAAGACCTCGCCGAAGCGATTGCGTTTGGGCATGATTTGGGGCACACCCCATTCGGTCACGCGGGTGAGCGGGCATTGCGCGAAATACTCAAAGACGAGGGAGGGTTCGAGCATAATGAGCAGAGCCTGAGAATAGTTGAAACGCTTGAGCAAGGCGGCAAGGGGTTAAACCTTACTTATGAGGTAAGAGATGGAATTTTGGGACATACAGGCAAGCATATACCGAAAACCTTTGAGGGTAGAATCGTAAGAACTGCCGACAGAATAGCGTATATAAACCACGATATTGATGATGCAATCAGAGCGGGTGTGCTTCTAAGCAGTGATATACCGAGTGAGCTGCTTAGTACGTTCGGAAACAGGCACAGCGAGAGGATAAACACATTAGTTTTGGATATGATTGAGGAAAGCGAAAGACGGGGCGATATTGCACTCAGCTCAGAGATAGCGGCGATGTTCGACGCGTTTCGTGACTTTATGTACGACAGTGTTTATTTGAATATGGATGCTAAATTCGAGGAGAGTAAGGTCTACGGCATTATTGAAAAAATATTCGGGCATTTTTATGAAAAGCCCTCTGAGATGCCTGAGGAATATCGACGGATAATAGATACAAGCGGGATAAAGCGCGCGGTCAGCGACTATATCTCAGGCATGACGGACAAATACGCCGTTTATATGTATGAAAAACTCTTTATACCCGGAGCGTGGCAGATTAGATAGAAGTGTGTATGTGCACAGCAGAAGTGTGTGTGCCGTAGAAGTGTGTGGCAAGAGGTGAAATATGCCGATACCTCGCGATTTTATTGACGAGCTTTTAAGCAGAACCGACATAACGGAGCTTGTCGGGAGCTATGTACGTCTTAAAAAGGGCGGTAGCAACATGAAGGGGCTTTGTCCGTTTCATACTGAAAAAACACCGTCATTTTCGGTGAATTCCGATATGCAAATATATAAATGCTTCGGATGCGGAAAAGGCGGCGGCGCAATCAACTTCATCATGGAAATCGAGAATCTTCCGTACCGTGAGGCAATAGAGGTGCTTGCAAGGCGAGCGGGAATGACAATACCTGAGGACGATGGGAACACCGATTACGCAAGCCGCAGGAAACGTATAATCGACCTTAACCGTGCCGCCGCAAAACACTTTCATCAAATGCTTGTGACTGCGGCAGGAGCGACCGCGAGGGAATATCTCGCAAAACGCGGCATATCAAAAGAGAGCGTTGTGAGATTTGGTCTTGGGGTTGCGATAGACGACTGGGGGGTACTCCTTGATGCAATGACGAAGAAAGGCTATACAAAACAGGAGCTTTTAGATGCGGGATTATGCAGACGGGGGCAAAAAGAGGGGAGTGTGTATGACTTTTTTCGTGGCAGGCTGATGTTTCCCGTAATAGATGTGCGGGGCGATGTGGTGGCTTTTTCGGGAAGGTCGCTTGATGCCGATGCAAAGAGCTACAAGTATCTGAACTCACCTGACACAATAGCTTTCAGCAAGGGCAGACATCTGTTCGGACTTAATATCGCAAGAAAAACAAAGGCAGGGTATATCATTTTGGTTGAGGGTAATGTCGATACGGTAATGCTTCATCAAGCAGGGTACGACAATACGGTGGCACAGCTCGGTTCGGCGTTTACGCCTGAGCAAGCGCGGCTTCTGGCGCATTACACAGATAACGTCATCCTTGCGTTCGACGGGGACGAAGCAGGAAGAAATGCCACGCTGAAAACCCTGCCGCTCATAGAGGCGACAGGAAAGAGCGTGCGGGTTATCGACTTGGGGGACAGCGACCCTGACGATTTTATCAAAAAACACGGGCCTGAAGCGTTTGGTGTTCTGATAAAGCGAGGGGAGAACCATGCAGAGTATCGCTTGCAAACAATTTTAGGCAAAAACGACATCAGCACGGATGCGGGGCGGCTCGCCTATCTTGCGGAGGCAACGCAGTACCTTTTGGAGCTGACAAACATTCCCGAACGTGAGATTTACAGCGCGAAGGTTGCGAAAACAGCGGGGGTTTCGGTCGATGCGGTCAGAAATGAAATACGAAGACTTATAAAAAAAAGACAGGCAAAAACGAAAAATGACCCAAGAAAAGCGGCAAACCGACCAAGAGAAGCTGTACAGCCGCTGAGTAAAAAAATTCGTTACAAAAATGAAGCATCGGCAGTTGCGGAGGAAGGTGTAATACGGTGCTTGATGAAAGACAGAACCCTTGAAAAAACACTTCGGGAAATGGAGTTTACAGCACAGGAATTTACATCAGAGTTTCTCGCAAAGATTTTCACGTCAATCGAAAGTCGATTGCAAAACGATAAGGAAATCGTACCGTCGCTGATTATGGCGGAGCTTGAACCCGAAGAAGCGACACAGCTCACGGCTATTATTGAAAAGCCCGAATCGCTTTCAGAGGGGGAGAGGTCGCTCAAAGAATATGTAGGCAAAATCAGAACCGAGCGGTATAAACGCTCTAAACCAAATGAGGAAATGTTTCTCGAAATAGTAAAATTGAGAAAAGAAGAAAGGACAGGTCATAAAAATGGATAGTGACAAAATCGACATGATTCAGGAAGAATTAGATGAGCTTGCGAGGGAAAGTGAGCTTTCCGATGAAGTCGGAGAAAAAACACAGGAAAAATTCATAGAGGAACGTCTTAACGCGCTTATCGAGGAGGGCAAGAAACGCGGCAATTTAACCGCCAAGGAGCTGCTTGAAGTGCTGGAGGACATGAATCTTGAGCCGGAGCAAATTGACAGGTTTTATGACACGTTGGAAAACCTGAATATCGACACGGTTGAAGCGGATTCAGTCAGCTATGTACTGCCTGATGAAGAAGTGCCTGAAATAGAGGAGCTTGAGGAGATAGAGAAACTTGAGGAGGAAGAAATAATCGACCCTGAGGATTTGGTTGATAACTTTTCCCTTGATGACCCCGTGCGGATGTACCTGAAAGAAATCGGAAAGGTCAGCCTTTTGTCCGCAGAGGAGGAGGTAGAGCTTGCCAAGAAAATGGCGGACGGTGACAAGGATGCAAAGCGCCAAATGGCGGAAGCGAATTTAAGGCTCGTCGTCAGTATTGCAAAGCGTTATATCGGGCGCGGAATGTTGTTTCTCGACCTTATACAAGAGGGTAATTTGGGTCTTATTAAGGCTGTCGATAAGTTTGACTATACAAAGGGTTATAAGTTTTCTACATACGCGACATGGTGGATACGTCAGGCAATCACACGAGCGATAGCAGACCAGGCACGCACCATAAGGATTCCCGTCCATATGGTCGAAACAATCAACAAGGTTATGCGTATATCGCGGCAACTGCTTCAAGAGCTGGGACATGACCCCACGCCGGAGGAGATTGCGGAGGATATGGGCTTGCCTGTGGAGAAAGTCCGCGAGATTCAGAAAATAGCGCAAGAGCCTGTTTCGTTGGAAACTCCGATAGGTGAGGAGGAGGACAGTCATCTGGGTGACTTTATCCCTGATGAGGACGCATCAGAGCCTGCCGAAGCCGCTTCGCAAACCCTTCTCAAGGAACAACTGTCAACAGTTCTCGGCACGCTGACCTCGCGAGAGGAAAAGGTTCTGCGCCTGCGCTTTGGTATAGAGGACGGGCGTACCCGCACACTTGAAGAGGTTGGCAGGGAGTTCAATGTAACAAGGGAGAGAATCAGGCAAATAGAGGCAAAGGCTCTCCGTAAGCTCCGTCACCCAAGTCGAAGCAGAAAATTAAAGGATTTTTTGTACCCTTAACAGTGTGCGGGAGTGGGGTGTGTGGCTACGGAGTGTGCGGCTGTGGGGTACGCGGCTGTGTGGTGTGCGGCTGTTGAATGTGCGCTACGGAGTGTGCGCGCATGGAAGTAATAAAATTTCGCGGGGGCGTTTAACGCGCTCAAAGCAACAATAAAATTACAGATAGGTAATAAATGTATGCAAACTTTAGGGATAAATATAGGCTCTACCAGCCTTAAAATGGTGTTGCTTGAAAACGGCAAGCTCAAATGGAGCGCGTCGGGAACTCACGAGGGTGACTACGAAACCATAGCAAGAAAGCTACTTGCGGAAGGAAAGGTAGCATCAGGTATCCCCGCGCTTATAACAGGCAACGAAGGGCGTTTCATATTCAACATGGCGGGCATTTTGGAACCTCTCTGCGTAGAGGCGGCTGTGTCTGCCGCAGATGTTGATGCAAGTGCTGTCGTCAGCATGGGGGGCGAGGATTTAATCGTCTACACGCTCGGACAGTGCGGCGGGGAATCCGCAGGCGGAGCTTCGGGAAGCGCGGGGCAGTCTGTCGGGCAGTCAAAAGGCGGCGGCAAAGGGCAGTCTGTCGGGGAATCCGCAGGCGGGGCTTCGGGAAGCGCGGGCAAAATCGTCAACAGCTTTTCAGGCAATAAATGTGCTTCGGGAACAGGAGAGTTTCTCATACAGCAGTTAGCCCGCATGGATATGAAGGCGGAGGATATAAAAGACATTCCCGAAACCGCAAAGGTTTATCCTATATCCACGCGCTGTTCTGTTTTTATGAAAAGCGACTGCACCCATAAGCTCAACAAACGCGAAGCGACGAAGGACGACATTGTGCTGTCGCTCTCTCATGTTATGGCAGTTAAAGTCATTGATTTTCTCAGCCGCGCAAATGTAAAATCAGGGCGCGTGATACTGACGGGCGGGCTGACACTCAACGAGCATATTGTACGCTTTATCAAGGAAAAAGCACCTGAGATAGAGTTTGTAATACCGAGCAACGCCCCGATTTTTGAAGCGTTCGGCGCGGCGGTTTTGGCATCCGAGTTCGGAAGTCCTCTGCCCGAAATTGAAAATCTGATGAAACCGGGCGACGTACGGTTTGAAACACTGACGAAGCTGAGTGACTATGAATCAAAGGTTCGCACATTCGACAAGCCTGATAGTTGTGTAAGCGCGGATAAGCAGTACATACTCGGAGTGGACGGCGGCTCGACGACCACAAAGGCGTGTCTTGTTGATATGAAAACACTTGAAGTTGCGGCGAGCCATTACGGAAGAACGCACGGCGACCCGGTCAAGGCGTTAAAGGAATGTCTGCGTGTAATACAAGATAAGGTTATCTCCGACACGGGCGCGAAAACTGTGGATATAAGGCTCGTTGCGGCGACAGGCTCCAGTCGTGAGATATTGGGCGTGTTTCTCGACACGCGGGGCGTGTATAATGAAATTATCGCACACTCCGTCGGGACGGCATACTATGACTCGGAAGTCGAAACAATATTTGAGATAGGCGGGCAGGATGCTAAGTATGTTCTGCTCAAAAACGGAGTGCCGATTGATTATGCAATGAATGAGGCTTGCAGTGCGGGTACGGGTTCTTTCCTCGAGGAATCCGCCGCAGGCGACCTTTCAATATACAGCGACAAGGATATAGGACCTATCGCGCTGAAAGCGGATGCACCGCTTAAATTCGGCGAGCATTGCAGCGCGTTTATAAACAGCGACATACGAAAGGCTATAGGACAGGGGGCAAGCCGTGAGAACATTACGGCGGGTATAGTGTGCAGTATTGTAGCCAATTACCTCAACAGGGTGGTAGGCAACCGCACAATCGGGGGCAAGGTGTTTTTGCAAGGAGGGGTTGCGAAGAACCCCGCCGTTCCTGCGGCATTTGCTATGTTGCTTGGTAAGGAAATCCTTGTACCCCCGTCACCGGAGCTTATGGGCTGTTTTGGTGTCGCGCTTTTGGCAAAAAGTAAAATGGAAGCGGGATTGCTTGAACAAACGACCGCTGACATTGATGAGCTGCTTGTCCGCGAGATAATCTACGACAGCGTTTTTAAGTGTAAGGCGTGCGAGAATCTTTGTCCGATACAGGTGTTAAAGCTCGGCGGGCGCAAGATAATGTTCGGCGGCAGATGTAATAAGTATGCGAACATGCGAAAGGCTATTGCAGATACTACGGTCTTTGACTATGTGGAGAAGCGGCAAAGGCTCTTGTTTGAGGAATATGCCGCGCCGACGGAATTGAGCGAGAGCGACGTGTCATCGCAAGGGAGCGACGTGTCGCGGAAAAAGCGTGACTTTACGGTTGGTATACCCCGCGCCCTGTCTGTTCATACGCTCTATCCGCTGTACTCATGGTTTTTCCATGAGCTCGGAATAAAAACCATTCTGTCAACAGAGGTCGCGCAGGACGGAATCGCCCGCACTGAGGCGGCGTACTGCTTCCCTGCGGAAATCGCGCACGGAGCGGTTCAAGATTGTTTAGATAAAGGCGCGGATTACATACTGTTGCCGCACTTTCGGGATATGCCGAGCTATGAAACGGAGGTTCACGCTAATTTCTGCCCGCTAACACAGGGCTTGCCGTATTATGTTAAAAAGGCTTTTGCGGATGTTGACGAAAAAAGGTGGCTGCCCCTTGTGGTGAGCTTTAAGTACAGTAATGAAAAGGCACTTGAGCTATTTGCTGATATGAGCAGCAGGCTTGGTGTCAGCCGAGAGGAAACGGAAGCGGCGTTTAATGTCGCGATTGCAAAGCAAAATGAGTATTTTAAGGCGGCAAAGAAGCTGGGGCTTGAAGCGTTGTCGGAGGCTCAAAAGGCGGACAGACCTGTCATTGCGCTGCTCGGCAGACCCTACAATGCGTTTACTCCCGAAGCGAACATGGGAATCCCCAAAAAATTCACGACACGGGGTTATTCCATAGTACCCTTTGACATTTTACCCTTTGAAAACGAGAAAATTTTCCCGAATATGTATTGGTACTACGGGCAGGAGGATGTCAAAACCGCTGTTTCGCTGAAAAACGAGAGTAACATCTACCTCACATATATTACTAATTTTTCATGTGCGCCTGACTCGTTCATTTTGCACTATATAAAATGGATTATGGGACAAAAGCCGTTTCTTGTGTTGGAGCTCGACAACCATTCCGCAGATGCAGGTATCGACACGCGGGTTGAGGCGTTTTTGGACGTAATTGACGGTTACAGGGATGTAAAATCCGACATAGAGGCGGAGAGATACGATAACGGTTGGCGATTTGTCAGCGAGAAAAAGTCTGACGGGGAGTTTGACCTGCGTGTGGACAACGAAAAAACAGGTGAGAAGGTTTCTGTGCGCGGCAATAAGCGGGTCAAAGTGCTTTTATCAAACATGGGTGAGATTTCTACCGAATACATAGGCGCGGCACTTCGAGGGCAGGGCGTGGGTACAGTCGTGCTTCCTGTAGCAACGGCAAGAACCGTTATGGCGGCAAGGGCACATTCGTCAGGCAAGGAATGTGTGCCGAGTCATCTTGTGCTTGGCTCTGCGCTTGAGTTTTTCTGGAGCGAAAAGTACAGCAAGGACGAGCTTTACCTGTTGTTTGTGCCTATTACTACAGGGCCGTGCAGGACAGGGCAGTATTATGTGTTTTACGAGAATCTTTTCCGTGATATGCGCCTCCCGAATGTCGTTGTTTTCACGCTCTCTGCGGATAATTCGTATGGCGAGCTTGGGGGCGGGTTCTCAAAGGATGTGTGGAAAGGTGTTGTGCTTTCCGACTATTTGAAGGACATGAAAAACGCGCTCAAAACCATAGCGGCAGATGAGGTTAGTGCCATTGCGAAGTTTGATACGGCATGGCGTAAGCTACTTGACGTTGTTGAGTTCAGACCGAAGGATATTTGGAAAGAGTTAAAGTTAGTTGCGGCTGAGATTAGCCGTATACCGCAGAGGATAAAAATCACCGACTGCCCCAAGATAATTGTCGTGGGTGAGATATATGTGCGGCGTGATGATTTTGCCGTAGGCGAGCTTACGGACTTGATGAGTCGGCGAGGGATAGTCGTTAAGGTTGCGGGGATTGCCGAGTGGATTCATTATCTTGATTTTGTGCGTGATTATGATTTAAGCAAGCGGCTCAACCTAAAGCCGCGCTTGGCGCGTGTTTTCTCAAAGGAATGGCGCGAAAAGCAAATACTCGGCATTGAAAAATGGTGGAAGCACAATGTTGAGAAGAAAGTCATTTCTATCCTCTCACCAACAGGGCTGATTCCCGAAACGCCGCATGATATGCAGGTTATTATGAAGTATACGCAGGAGCATTTTGTGAACCTTGAGCTTCAGTCGGAAATTGCGGTTTCTACAGGCTCTGCCGCCGCCGCAATGGACGCAGGGTATTCAGGTGTTGTCAATATCGGACCGTTCGCGTGTTTAATCGGCAGGGTAATTGAGGGGTTATTTACTCCTTGGGCGAGAGAAAGAAATTACCCGTTCCTTTCTGTGGAAGTGGACGGCAATATACTCCCGCCAAACATTATTAACAAGCTGAACATTTTTATGGTGAATGTTCTGCGCTTCAAAGGCGACAGCGATATGTCGCAGTTAGTGGATTAAGTGGTGGATTAGGCAGTGGACTAAGTGGTGGATAGGGTAAGGGTAATCGAGCAATGAGCGACAACAAGCAAAAATTGTTTTTTGAGCTGAGGGAGAAATATCCGAGCTTTACTTATGCTGATTATCGGATTACAGAAACCGATAGTCATTTGAGCTTGGATTTTCATTTTATTATACACGGTCTTGCGGAGTTTCGTCCTCATTGGGACATAAAGAAACTAAGCTCATACTGCGGTGATATAAATGACCGCAGGCTTAATGAGCTTGTTTTTTCATTGGGAATGGTGGAGCTTGTCAGTTACTGGAAGCTAACGTGTTCACCGCAGGTCTTTGTGAGCTGTGCCGCTCTGTCAGAGGAGCAGATTGCTTGGTGGAAGAAGCTGTATAAAAATGGTCTTGGCGAGCTTTTCTACACAAACGGGATAGAGATAGACGATGACTTTATGCAAATTGTCGGCGGGGAAAGTGATTTTCAGGCATTTGAGCGCGGGGGCGGGGGTGAACAGGCTTTCGGGCGTGGTCTTGCTGGTTGCGGTCGTGGCGGTAGCGGGGGCGGTCACGGGGGTAGTGGTCGCGGTGGAAGCGGCGGCTCGAAAACACTCATACCAATCGGCGGGGGCAAGGACTCTGCTGTTACGGTAGAACTGCTGAAAGGGTACACCGAAAGATTCTGTTATGTTATTAACCCAAGAAAAGCAACGATAGACACCGTGACGGCTTCCGCTATACCAAATGCGAATTTAATTACAGCCAAACGCACACTTGATGAAAATATGCTTGCTCTCAACAAGCAGGGATTCCTCAACGGTCATACGCCTTTTTCCGCAATTGTTGCGTTCTCGTCTGTTATTGCGGCATATGCTCACGGGATAGAGTTTGCCGCGCTCTCTAATGAATCCAGTGCCAACGAGGCGACCGTTTTTGACTGCGGGGTGAATCATCAGTATTCCAAGAGCTATGAATTTGAAACGGATTTTATCGACTACGAGGCGAAATACATTTCATCGGAGGTAAAGTATTTCAGTCTGCTTCGACCGCTTAGTGAACTGGGGATTGCAAGGATTTTTTCCCGCTTAAAGCAGTATCATAAGATATTCCGCAGTTGTAATGAGGGAAGCAAAGGGGATATATGGTGCGTTGCTTGCTCTAAGTGCCTTTTTGTGTATATTATTCTGTCGCCGTTTATTCCTGAGCAGGAAATGATTAGTATTTTCGGACGAAATATGTTAGACGATGCGGAGCTGACACCCATTTTTGATAAGCTCATAGGGGGTGTGCCTGAAAAACCGTTTGAATGTGTGGGTAGCCGTGATGAGGTTAATGCGGCTATGCGGGAGATTGTACGGCAGTACGAGCTACGGCAGTGTGGGTTACGGCAGTGTGAAACGGGCGGCGGTGCAATGCCGAAGCTGGTTGAATATTACAGGGGGCTGAAGGTTGAGGAAGAGCGGGAGTTTGCGCGCAAACACGACAGCGACTTGGGCGTTGAAAAAACGTCAGAGTTTGCACGCAAACATGATAGCGGGGCTGACTTTTGCAATGTACGGGAGTTTGCGTTTATTCGTGACAGTTATGACGAAAACAATCACATACCGAATCGGTTTGTGAAAGCGGTTCGCAACATGAACGAACTGCTGTCAAGCATGATACGCGGCAAGCGTGTGTTGCTGTTGGGCTTTGGCATGGAGGGGCAATCTACATATAGACTGCTTAAAGAAATCGGGACGTTTGCGGAAATTGCAATTGCCGACATCAACTGCATTGAGGATTCACCTGATTGTACAGTCTATTTCGGCGAAAATTACCTCGACCATATAAATGATTACGATATTGTGTTTAAGAGCCCCGGAGTTGTCTTACCGAAAAGGCGCAGTGAATATAATTGCTTGATTACATCACAGACGGAGATTTTTCTGCGTCATTATCGTAAACAGGTTATAGGAATAACGGGAACAAAAGGAAAAAGTACGGTTTCGTCGCTGCTTGCTCATGTGCTTTCATCAAGTAATGTTCCGTGTGTGCTCGCGGGAAATATCGGTAAGCCCGTTTTTGACATTGTGACGGACATTACTGCGGAAACCATTGTGGTTCTGGAGCTTTCAAGTCATCAAATAGAATATTGCGATTATTCTCCCGCTACGGCTGTTTTGCTGAATATTTACGAAGACCATCTCGACCACTATGGGACCTTTGACAGATATGTAGCGGCAAAGAAAAATATTTATTTGAATCAGCAGCCTGCGGATTTGCTTTATTGTGCGCAGAGTGTCAGGCCCGCAAGGAGCGAGGCTTTTTCGCGGGTAATTGTGGTAAATAAAAACATACTGCCCTTTGATTCTTTGGATGCCGTCTGCGAATCGAAGCTGTCGGGTAAGCATAATCTCGAAAACTGCGCCTTTGTGTACAGTATTGCAAGCTCATACGGTGTGACGGACGATGATTTTATCACAGCGTTGAAATCATTTACTCCGCTTAGGCATCGCTTGGAATTTATCGGAAATAAAAACGGGGTAGACTATTATGACGACTCGATTTCCACCACCGTTCAGTCTGCGATTAGTGCCATTGAAAGTATTCGCAATGCTTCAACGATTTTACTCGGAGGAATGGACAGGGGGATAGACTACAGCGAGCTTGTCCGATATTTGGCGGCAAGCGGGCTTTCTCATGTTATCTGTATGTATGAATCAGGTAAACGGATTTTTGATATGCTGGAGTGTCAAGCGGACGTGAAGCCAACTGTTGTTTATTGTGCAAATCTTTATGAGGCTGTGAGCACAGGGCAGGCGGTCACGCCGAAAGGTAGCGCATGTATACTCTCTCCCGCTTCGGCAAGCTACGGGGACTTTAAGAATTTTGAAGAACGCGGCGATGAATTTCGACGTTTAATAAAATTTGAAAAAAACAAATAAAAAATGCAAAAAACGTAAATTTGGGGTTGTAAATTTAGCTCCCGTGATGTAAACTAACAGTCCGCTCAAAAACTTCGTATAAAATCCACATAAAAAATCCGCGCAAAAAATCTAAGGCGCATTTTACTTAAAAATTACATTCTCTCAGTATCGGGGGCTGTGTTTCCTTGTTCGACGCTGCATATATAGATGACTACAAAGAGTACCTGACTAACGAGAAAAGTGTTTCGCAAAACACAGTTTCTTCGTATGTACGGGATATTACCCAATTCTCCGAGCATCTTCAAAACGGGGATATTGACGATTTTGGGCGTGTCACGAAAGAGGATATTCAGTTTTACATATCTCTGCTTTTAGATAACGGACGCAGTCCTGCGACAGTGTCACGTTTTGTCGCATCAATTAAGTCGTTTTTCCGTCATATGATGGACGACGGGTTTGAAGGACCCAACCCGACGGCAGAGATAGAAAACATAGAAATAAAGAAAAAGATGCCGAGCGTTCTGACGGGCGAAGAAATCGAGCGTTTGTTGAATGCGCCGAGCACGGGCGATATTAAGGGTTGTCGCGATAAGGCAATGCTTGAAACGCTCTATGCAACAGGGTTGCGCGTGAGTGAATTGATTGCGCTTGACGTTTCTGATGTCAACCTTGTTACAGGTATGCTGACCTGTAGTAATGGCAAGGAGCGGACAATCCCCCTATACGCGGCGGCTGTGAGAGCAATCAGTCACTACTTGACGTTTTCACGTCCGAACATTGCGATAACAGGCGAACAGTCCCTGTTTGTCAATACAGGCGGCGGCAGAATATCACGGCAAGGTTTTTGGAAGATATTAAAGAGTTATTTGGAGAAAGCATCAATTAGCGAGGATGTCACGCCGCAGATGCTCCGACATTCGTTCGCCGTGCATTTATTAGAAAACGGAGCAGATTTGCGCTCGATTCAAATGATGCTCGGACACGCCGATATTTCCTCAACGCAGGTGTATGCGAGAGTAGTAAATCAGCAGTTAAAGGACGTATATGAAAAAGCGCACCCAAGGGCGTAGGCGTAATATTTTATGACCTGTCATCAATGTGTGACAGGTTTTTGTATTCGCTTATGAACTCAATTGCGGTGACAGGTCAGCTTACTTCAAACAGCCCGACCGTCTTATACAGCCCGTCGCCAACCACAGCATCAACTTCGATGACATCCGTTAAATATCTGACATCGTGAGCAACACCCTCACGGTGAATCAAATCCAAAAGCCCTGCGTTGCTATATGAAAACCTGAGAGTTACGTTCCTGTTAGCGGACGAAAGGCTCTCATTTATTTTTTTCAGCAAAGCCTCGATACCTAAGCCTGTTTTTGCGGAAATCTCCACAATATTGTCGCTTCGCCGCCGAACATCCGCCGTGTGCAAGTCACACTTGTTGTATGCCTCAATTCTCGGAGTATCTCCCGCTCCGAGCGCGGTAATCATATCGTCCACGACACGCACCTGTTGTTCCCATTCGGGGTTTGACGCGTCAATTACATGTATAAGCAGATTTGCATACTTCAGCTCCTCCAGAGTCGCCTTAAATGCTTCGATTAAATGATGGGGCAGTTTTCGTATGAAGCCGACGGTGTCGGAAATCAACACGTTCGGCAGGGTAATTAGCCCTGAGTATATGTCGCCCGGTTCAAGGCGGCGCGTTGTCGTATCAAGCGTGTCAAACAACCTGTTGCCTGTCTGCGTGCCTGTGTCTGTGAGCGCGTTCAGCAATGTGGATTTTCCCGCGCTTGTGTACCCGACTAAGGCAATCACGGGGACATTATTTTTTGTCCGAAGCCGCCTTTGTGTGTCGCGTACACGCATAACCTCGTCAAGCTCAACCTTGAGCTTATCAATTTTTCGCCGAATATGGCGGCGGTCTGTTTCGAGCTGTGTTTCGCCGGGTCCGCGTGTACCAATCGGTGCGCCCGTTGCAGTTTGCCGCCCAAGGTGCTTCCACATACCCATAAGTCTTGGCAATATGTAGTTGTACTGAGCAAGCTCAACTTGAAGCCTGCCTTCCCGCGTTCGGGCGCGTCCTGCGAAAATGTCGAGTATGAGCGATGAGCGGTCGAGTACGTGCATATCTAACTTGTTTGTAAGTGATCTGGTTTGCGCGGGAGTAAGTTCATTGTCAAAAACTACGAGAGTGCAATCGTTTGCTTCCGCGAGTTCTTTAATTTCGTTGACCTTGCCCTCGCCGATAAATGTTTGAGAATCGGGTTTTCTTCTGTTCTGCAATGCCCTACCCAAACACACCCCGCCAGCTGTTTCCAAAAGAGCCTCCAATTCATCAAGGCTTTCCTCCGTACTGCGGTCATCGGGCTGCATACTGTCGGCGGAAAGCCCTGCGATGATTGCACGCTGGGTTTCCTCCGTTTTTTTTACTCCCTCAAAACTATCTATACTCATTGTTGTCTTTCTTTCTTTCTTTTTGTTTGGGTGTTGGGGTGCGCGTTGGCGGCGTTGCGGTGGTGTTGCGGCGGCGTTGGGAGCAGTGTTGCGGTGCAGCGGTGCGCGTTGGCGGCGTTGGGGCGGTGTTGCGGCGGCGTTGGGGGATTGCGGTGGCGTTGCGGTGCGCCCATCGAGCCTAAAAAAGACCCGCGCTTTGTGAAGCACGGGTTTTTTACGTTTACCGAGTTACTGACTTTGAGTCAAGCCGAACTTCCTGTTGAACTTGTCAACACGTCCGCTGGTATCAACCAGTTTTTGCTTGCCTGTAAAGAAGGGATGGCACTTGGAGCATATCTCGATTTTGATGTCCTTGTTTGTGCTTCCTGTTTCAATAACCTCACCACATGCGCACTTTATCGTTGTTTGTTGATATTTAGGGTGTATTGCATCTTTCATCGTTATAATATCCTTTCCGGTTCAGAGGGCTTGCGTTTAATATGCTTTGTTAAGATTTGCCGCACCTTTGCGACGTTAAGCAACGCCAATACTAACACAAGCGATATGCAAATGCAAGCCTTTTTTCCTGACAAATATTGCAATTTATCAAAAACTTATCATTGACACCCGCACATTTACCGACAAGACATTCAAAGATACCTTTGGGTGGGGGTCATCTACGATAGTCCATATCTTGAAAAAGCGTGAATATCTTGGTCATACTGTCAACTTCAAAACACGCAAGCATTTCAAGGATAAAAAGAGCAGCCGAATTGGAAGTGCTAATCTGTAAAATCTATAAACACTCATCTCGATTCTACGAAACCTATTCAACATCAGAGTTTTCTTGTGTTAGTAGTGCGTATTGGGTTTTCCATTTGCGTGAAGGGCGTTTACATATCTCATCGCTTGATGCAAAGGCACAAATATTCGGGAGTGAGTTATTTGCACATATCTCCGGATTAGTGTGTCTACACCCAAATGTCTGTGTTTCCATATCAAGCTTAGAAAGAGGTGCATTATACGGCACAATCAAGTTCCTAATCATGGTGTGCCTCCAGTTCAGTGAACAATGACATATTTGTATAAATGTATCTGCTTTCGATTCTAAGTTTCCCGCGCTCTTGCCCCTGCCCGGATAATCTTTTTTCAGCAATATCGTAATATTCTTTGTTTATCTCAATACCGATATAGTGACGCCCTAATTTTTTAGCCGCTACACAAGTAGTACCAGAGCCGGCGAACGGGTCTAAGATAACGGCACCTTTAGTTGTTACAAGGGAGATTAGCAGTTCCATTAGTTTAATTGGCTTTTGTGTTTCATGAAGTCCGTGGTCTTCGCTACTAATGTCAACTTTCAGAATATTTGACATTGTTGAATTGTCTACCTCTGATTGCCGTGTATTATATGCAATAAGAGCATTTTCATTCCATGCACCTACATCATTTTCTATGATATTATCAACCAATGTTCCTCCGGTTTTGTATGGTTTTTGAAACCACAGGATAGGCTCAAAGAGCGGACGTAGGTTAGCAACTCTCCACCCCTGCCACTTTTCTGCTGATTCTTTGTCATTTCTACGGTTATACGTTTCAGATATACGTTGAGCTCTGTGTGGGGCAGTTGCTTTGTCCCAAGCAAGCATATCTTTAAAAGTAAAGCCACAAT
>Ga0099364_10002620_pt1 | contig 28538 bp, 30 predicted proteins | sample TergutTh196P3_FD_73070 | JGI IMG/M metagenome (GOLD analysis project Ga0099364, IMG submission 73070) | Microcerotermes parvus P3 segment gut microbial communities from Pointe-Noire, Republic of the Congo - Th196 P3 | ecosystem: Host-associated > Arthropoda: Insects > Digestive system > Gut ... | reverse complement strand
GAATATCGGAATGTCTTTCAACTTTTAGCGACTGTAACTTAAATTTAAGCCGTTTAATATATTCAGGAGACGTTCCACAACAACCCCCAAAAACTTTAATCGGCGTGCCGCCGATGGCAGACCGGGAAGAAGTATCTTCTTTTTGCAATAGCTCACGCGCTGATTTATCTTCAGCTTCGGGCGAGCCGCCGCCGATGGTGGCAAACTCTGCCATCTGTGTGGCAAAATCTTCGGCACACAGAGAAAACTCACCGGTATACGGGTCGGGCAGCCCTGCATTGGGTTTTACCATTATTGGTATCTGCCCATTTGAAAAGTGAATTAATTCTTCGACCACCGAGACCAATTCTTTAGGCCCTAATGAGCAATTTACCCCTAAACAATCTGCCCCCAACCCTTTAAGCACAATCGCCATTGCCGACGGTGGGCAGCCGGTGAATGTTCGTCCGTTCGCCTCAAATGACATACTGCAAATCACGGGCAGTTGTGTATTTTCTTTCACGGCTAACAGTGCCGCCTTGAGTTCATAAATATCGGTCATGGTTTCGATTATCATGAAATCAGCCCCGCTTTGTTCAGTTGCAATCGCTATATCGCGATATTCGGCATATGCTTCTTCAAACGTCAATGTGCCGCCTGGTTCGAGAAGCTTTCCGAGTGTGCTGCAATCAGCACCGACTAAAACATCGGGGTATTCAACCAACGCTTCACGCGCTATTTCTACCGCTTTTTTAATGGTTTCGGCAACATTAAGCTCTGATAATTTAAAGCGATTTGCCCCGAACGTGTTAGCGCAAACCATATCCGAACCGCTTTCGGCATAGCTTTTAATTACCTCTTTAATAATTTCGGGGTGGCTGAAATTCAAAGTTTCGGGGATTTGAAACTCCACATTTCTCTCGTTGCAAATTCGCTGAATCTGCGTACCCATTGCGCCATCGAAAATTATATAATCTTTTTCGTTCAACATTTTAAGAAACTTATTCATATTCCGGCATTTCCTTTCAATTAGCAAAGTTGTTATAACTGCGAACAATTCTACCTGTGAGCATGTCTGCCGTCACTAACATGTCGTTGTGGAAAGTGTAGGCATAGTTCCCTAAGACGGCGGCATCAAGCTGTGTTTTACCTAAGTCAAAGTGAACTGTCTTTCCTTGTGTCGAAAAACCCGTGCTTTCGTTATAGAGCAAGAGTACAAACTTCTCAATCAGTGAGACACCGTTAGAATAAGTCATCGGAACAAGAATCGCCGACATTTCCGGGAAATAATATATACTCTGTGTCTCTTTCAGCTCAACCACCCCCTGCTCAAGCACGTAATCCTCAGGTCTGAGCGTAATACTCGCAATCGGCTCACCATCAGCGGCATTTCTCATGCTCAAGACATAGGAGACGAGCAGACCATCATCTTCAAAAACAGGCTCAAACGAAAGCCGCAGCTCTTCCGACCAAAAATAGCCGGTATCAACTAAAATTTTTCCGAACCCTTCAGTGGCAATAAGCGGCTTATCGGGAATTGATGTTTCTATAACATAATATGTCAGCTCTGCTTCACCTTCTGTTGTGTTCCCAATAATATAAACATATGAACGTTCATATAAAACACTTTCTACTTCGCCGCTCAAAATCCCGGTCACAGTCGATAATTTTTTAAGCTCATCGTCGTATATATATAGGTTGCTTCTTGAAGAAGTGGTGGCCACCACTCTTATAATTCCACTGTCAGACTCGTCGAGCATGCCCTTATCCATTGTCCCGTCCACCTCAAAATAGTTATAATCAGCCGACTCCCACGTGGGCATGCGTATTATTCGCGCCTTGTTATCTTCATTTTGAACGATAAACAAAGAGTTCCCCGAGAACTCGACAAGTTGCTTTTTGCCGCCTGAAAATGCCCTGCTCAACGTCTCGCCATCAGGCATTATAGCTGTAACCACAACCATATTTGAATAACCCGAATAATTTAATGGTATAAAGATATTTTCAAGTTTGAGCGGCCGTCTTTCTTCGTCTGCCTCCTGCACATGCGGAATATACGCCGCCAAATCATTGTGCGCCGCCGGATTTTTAACTGCATAATCGCTCACGACAAACAGGGTGTCATCGCTTTTAACTATGTCGTTGAAACTGCCGTCAATTGTTATTTCGGCTAACGGCTCACCCGTAAAATCAATGGCATCAAACATCATTACAGTTATGGTGGATTGTGTGAACGTTCCGCTTACAAGCTGTTCATGAACATCGTCGTTGTCCTCAACAATAGGTTCAGAATCGGAATAACTGCCGACATACTCACCCTCTGACACGGCATACAAACGCTCATTATGCAAAAACACCGCGCTGAGCGTGTCCGTTTCTTTGGGGCGGACAATTTTTCGCTCTCTTAATATTCCGCCACTTACCTTTAAAGCATAAAGCGCGTTTTGATGAATCTTAAAAATATAGTCGTTATTATAACAAATTTCTGTCTTTTCAAATTCAACGGCAGGCGTTTCGCCCGACAGATAATAGGTGGTTTTTTGCGCATTTATAGGTTGAATATGCTCAAAACTTTCCATATTATAAAAGCGCATGCTTAAATCTTTATAGCTTAAAGGTCGCTCATAAGTCAGATTATCGATATTGACAATCCATAAAGAGCCTGTTAATCGCTCACGTATAAAAAAGCTCAACGCCACAAGAAGAACCGCAAAGACAGCCATTAACGCAATTCTGCCATTATTATTTTCGTCATCGTCAAACGCATCGGCGGTTAGGTAATTTTCTTGCTCATCATACTCATCATATTCAGCATCGTCTTCGTATTCTTCTTCTTCATATTCTTCATATTCATCGTACTCAGTATATTCTTCGTCATATTCACCATAATCGTCAATTTTATTTTCTTCAGGAATTACTTCTTCATGTGAAGGGCGTGGGACTTTAATTTTTAACGTTGAAACATCAGACAATTGCGGGCTTAACCGCTGTTCAGCGACAGCAACCGCCTGCACAAGAGAAGCCTCTCTTTGCTTTCTCTTTTTACTTTCGTTATAACCTCTCGCCGAATGTAGCACCTTTATGAAATCTTGCGTTGTCAGCTCAGAGTTAAAAAATAATTCTGCCAAGCCGCTATGAGTGAGGTTGTGATTGGTTTTTATTTCGTTATAAGCCTCATTGCTGATTTTTGTATTGCCGATTATAGCAAGAAATTCTCTGCCGGTAAGCTTTAGCGATTTAAGCTCTGACAAAAATTTATCTATAAGCTCTCTTCTATCTTCCATTTTTTCAGACATGCCCTTTCTACAACTAAATATAGTATACACATTACATCATAACACATTTTTCGACAAAAGTAAAGTGTTTTTTTGCTTAAGTCTTTTAAAGTCTTTTCTGTTGCTTTTATTTGTGATTTATGCTATACTATAATAAAATGAACAGAAAGGACATGCCTTAAGATGAGCCACAAAACAACACTGTTATTAATATACCCCGATTTTTTAGAAGAAGATAAATTTAATAAAAATAAGAGGGGAAACTACAGCGAGGGGTTAGCGTCTATTTCCGCTGTCCTCAAAGAGGCGGGATTCGGCGTTTTGCTATACCACCAAACCTACTTTCCCGACAAAAAAGAGTTTATAAATAAGCTCAAAAAGTTTAACCCCGATGCAATTGGTTTTTCGGCGCGCACTACAGCTATTCCCTTCATAAGTGAAATGGCAGGGTGGTTAGATGACGAATTGCCCGACATTCCCGTGTTAATCGGCGGTTATCACGCAATTTTAGTGCCGGACGAGTGCTTGAAAATTCGCGGCATTGATATGGCGGTTGTTGGTGAGGGGGAATATCCCATTCGCGAATACCTCACCTGCTTGCGTGATAACACACCGCGAACCGATATTAAAAGTATCTTTTTCAAACAACCTAACGGTGACGTAATACAAAACCCCATCGCCCCCATGATTGAAGATTTAGACGAGTTGCCATTTCCGGATTTTGATTTATTCGATTATGAAAATCTTGACCGCTCAAAAAATTTCACCGCTATGGTTATGCTCTCACGCGGCTGTTTATTCAGTTGCACCTATTGCGGAAATTCACAATTTCGCAATGTCTATCCCAACAAGCAAAAATATTGCCGCTTTAAAAGCCCGAAAAAGGCGATTGAGCTGTTAGAGTTGTTGTTAAAAAAATATCCGTTTATTAAATATATAGAGTTTCGTGATGCTATTTTTAATATGTATAAGGAATGGTTCTACGAATTCATGCCGATGTACATTGAAAAGATTTGTCTGCCGTTTAACTGCAATCTGCGTTTTGATATTTTAGATGAAGAGATGGTGAAGATGCTCAAAAAAGGCGGCTGTTATATGATAGACATTGGGCTTGAAAACGGCAACGAGGAGTTCCGCCGAAAATATCTCCACCGCAACATGAAAAACAGCCACATGATTCAGGTTTCAAAATGGTTCAAAGAGCAGAAAATAACCACACTTACTTATAATATAGTGGGGCTTCCTTACGAAACGCTCTCTCTTTCACTTGAAACAATAAAACTCAACGCCAAACTTGAAGTTGACAAAGTTATCCCGAATATCTTCTACCCCTACCCGATGACTATACTTGAGAAGACCGCCCGCGATGGAGGTTTTATTGTCCCGGGGGTTGAACCCAACGACCTTGTGCAACTGCGTATGCCACAATATCCCAAATATGATATTTTATATATCGCGTTTAATTTCAACAAATTAGTTAAAAAATATCGTGCTATTTATTCGCTGCCAAAAGAAATTGCCGCTAAAAAAGAAGCTCTACTTGACAAAAAAATAACCGGGAAACATTATCCCAGAAAGTTTTTATATAAAGTCGCAAAATTTAAAGAAGATTTTTTTGTCAAAACTAAAAGACTCATAAAATCCCTCTCACCTAAATTATTTGTTTTTCTTAAAAATAGAACTATGAAAGAGGTTAAGTAAAAAAAATCCCCCTACAAGTAGGGGGATTTTAAAATGCTAATTATTCGTAAACATTCCACTATTCCCCCACTCCCATTCGCCGCCGAGCGCGCCTATTTCAAAGTGGAGTTTAGCTATTCCTAAATCGTAATATTCATAGTCGAACTTTCCTGTTACAGCGGCACTGACATCGCCGTCAGTACATCTGAACAGTACGGGCAAACGGTTAAAAGCAGACGGCGATTTTAGCGCGGCATCAACACCGCCCCAAAACCAATGAGGAACATCACCGAAAACTCGCGTTGCTTTTTTACGATTTTTGCGGTTAAACCAAAAAATGTGTGAGAGGATTTTCTCGCGCAAACTTAGTTTATGCTTCACCGTTCCAATTGCGATAAGCAGATGAACCATTTCGCCCTCTTTAAGATTTACGTTGCAGAGTTTTTTGTCAAAGAAGCCACCCATCCAGCAGGTGCCCAAATTCATACCCGTGGCAAATAATACAAGTTTTTCGCCGTAATATCCACACTTTTCACGGGTTATGTCATCGCCCTTTCCGACTAATGCGATATAATTACGTGCGTTTTTGAGCAAACTTTTCTTAAACGGCACTTCATCTTCAAGCACTAACTGAATATTCAGGCCCGATATGGCGTTGCATTTTTCAATTGCATCGTTAAGCTTTTTAACATAGGACGTTTTAATGGCTTGTGCCACATAAGTTCTGCGCGAGCGGCGCAAGTTAACAGCATCACTGATTTTCATCATGTTATCTCCTTTCTGATTGGGGCTCCGCCCCAAACCCCGCAATTTTTTGAAAAAAATTGAGTAAAACTTTTAATTGACAAGTATTATTTTACCGCCGCCGAGTACTATATCTTCATCATAGAACACCACTCGTTGCCCCGGGGTGAGGGCGCGTTGGGGCGACTCGAAGGTTACTTGCACGCGCGCGTTGCCGATGGGTGTCACTGTGCAGGGCTGTTCACGACTGCTGTATCTTGTTTTTGCTGTAGTTCTAAGCGTTTCATTCAGGTTTTCAAACGCTATCCAGTTTAAGTCGTCGGCAATCAAGGTGTCGGACATTAAATCGCCCTCTTCCCCCAACATCACGGTGTTGGTTTTCACGTCTTTGCTGATAACATACAGCGGATTAGCCGCCGAAATGCCGACTCCACGGCGTTGACCGATTGTATAGTTTACAATACCGTTATGTACTCCTAAAACATTTCCGTTTTTATCTATAAAATTTCCCTTTACAGGCGTGGTGTGGTTAAAGCGTTCGATAAAGCCTGCGTAATCGCCGTCCGGAACAAAACAGATGTCTTGACTATCCGGCTTTCTTGAATTAGTCAAGCGGTTTTCTTCAGCTAAATCTCGAACAGACACTTTTGACATTCCACCTAAAGGAAAAATAATTCGACTTAATTGTTCTTGCTTAAGATTATAGAGAATGTACGACTGGTCTTTGGGGTTGTCCGCCGCGCCATGCTTCGCTTTTTTCAGCAACCAACGTCGTTTTTGGGCGGAATGTTCAACAGCGGCATAGTGACCGGTGGCAAGATACTGACAGCCGAGCGCGGTTGCCCTGTCCAACAACAGCGGAAACTTGATGTGCTTATTGCAGTCTGCGCATGGATTAGGCGTAGTGCCGCTGATATAGGCATCTACAAACCGTTGCATGACTTTTTCGCGGAATGTCTCGCTAAAGTCAAACAAGTGGTGCTGTACGCCAAACTGTGCGGCAACAGCCTTCGCCGTCTGAATATCCGTTGAAACTGTGTCAAAGAGCCGCAAAGTGGCTGCCACCAACTCATAATCACCTCTCAAGAGCAAAAGCGCGGCAGAACTATCCACCCCACCGCTCATGGCCAATAGAACCCTATCCATTTTTTCAAAAACACTCCTTAGTGGGCAAATTACACACCCGTCACTTCATATAAATCAGCCGCCCCGTCTTTGCCGATGACATCGGCGACCTTCAAAACTTTTATTTTCAACGGTTTTCCCATATTTATTTCGATTATATCGCCGGGCTTCACCTCTAACGAGGCACGGGCGACTTTTCCGCCGACCGTCACCTTCCCTGCATCACACGCCTCATTAGCAACCGTACGCCGCTTAATTAACCGCGACACCTTTAAAAATTTATCTAACCTCATTTTTGCAAACCGACCTTTAAATAAAATCCGTCCGCGTAAGCGGACTCCACCATTGTCAACTGTCAATTGTCAATTGTCAACTGTCATTTTGCCAAAGGCAAAATGACAATGAGCCGCCTGTGGCGGCTCAAAACATCACATCTCGCTGACTTTACTTTGCAACTGCTTCTTTTAATGACCTGCCGGGTTTAAAAGCGGGTGCTTTTGTTGCTTTGATACTGATTTTTTCGCCGTTTTGGGGGTTAATCCCTTCGCGCGCGGCACGTTGACGGACTTCAAAAGTGCCGAAGCCTACGATTTGAATTTTTTCGCCTTTCGCTAAGTTTTCTGTGATTGCATCAATTGTTGCTGTAATAGCCGCTTCAGAGTCTTTCTTAGTGAACCCGGTTTTTTCGGCAACCGCCGAGATTAAATCAGATTTAGTCATGTTTTTACCTCCATTTTATTCAATTTATGTTTTGACTATGGCAAAATAACAAACGCCGCTTTAAAAACGTCACTTTATTTGCTGTTGTTTGTTTGACTGCCTTAAATCGCATTATACCTTTATTTCCTGCATTTGTCAAGCGATTTTAGCGAACTTTTTTAAAAATTTTTTAAATCACGACAACTTGACAAAATATGCCCTAATTCTTTCAGCGTTTGTTATAAAATTTATGGAATATTAATAAAAAGTCCCATGAACACTTAAGCTATTTCAAAGGTTGACATACACAAAAATTTATGTTATGATAAAATAAAAAAAGAGAGGTTTAAAGTTTGAAAATAAATCCTGGTAAATATGGGAAAACATACTTTAAAAGCGCATTTGTGCAGAAAGGGGATGTCTAAAAATATGAGTGAATGTATTTTTTGCAAGATTGCGGTGGGAGAGATGGCTGCTGAAAAGGTTTATGAGGACGATGATGTTTTGGCTTTTAACGACCTTTATCCGGTTGCCCCGGTGCATATTTTAATTATTCCGAAAACACATATCGCAGGGTTAGATGAGGTTCAGCAAGGGCAGGAAAATCTGCTTGGTAAACTGCTGTTAACCGCAAAAACGCTCGCCGCGCAAAAGGGGCTTAAAGACGGCTACCGCCTGCTCACCAACATCGGCGTTGAAGGCGGTCAGACTATAAGACACCTTCATTTTCACCTTATCGGCGGCAGAAAACTTGAGGTTAAAATTGGATAGTTCTTGCAATCGAAAGTGCGCCGTTGTTGGGTTTTGCTTTCTTTTCGCATCAATAGGCGCGAGTTTGACGGACTATTCCGCCTGCTTCATTTTGTCCGGAATTTTTATAGTGATTGCAGGGGTTTTGGGCTGTATACCTATAAAACAGCGTGAGAAAATCGGGTTGGCTTTATTTTCGATGGGCGTGGCGTTTGGGCTGTATGGGCTTTTTCTTTTTACGGTTTATCAACCGATTATGTCGCTTGATTTAGCAGTTGACACCGAAATTCAAGGGAGCGTTATTGAGCAAAGTTATGCCGGCGGCGACCGCGGTTCGTATATAATCAACGCCGAGATTTCGGGGCAAAAGCTAAAGCTGTTGGTTCGCGGCGAAGACATATCGGCTCAGCAGGGGGACAAGGTGTCGTTTTTGGGCAGATTGGCTGAAATAAAATCTGATGCCGAGTTTGATGCAAAATACCACTATTTCTCGAAAGGTGTTTTCGTTTTTGCTAACGCTGTGTCTGAGATTGAGCTTACAAAAAGCGAGTTTAGAACGCCGGGTTTTTACATAGACAGCTACAGCGCGATGATGAAAGACAAAATTCAAACACTATTGCCGAATGATTACGGGGCGTTTTTAAGCGGAATTTTCTTAGGCGACAGAACTAACATGTCGCCGGAATTAAAATCAGCAGTACAACGAACAGGCATTGGTCACTTAACCGCTGTTTCGGGGTTTCACTTGGCGATTATGGCGCATTTTTTCGCTGCCATTATAAAAAAGCTAAAAATCAGAAACCGTTTTCTGCGGTTTTCGCTCTTCGCCGTTGTTATTTTTACGCTGATGCTCTTCTTCAATATGACAATCTCTGTTATCCGCGCCGGAATTGTGATGTTCGTCTATTATAGTGCTGAGTTGTTTTTTCGCAGGGGTGATTCTCTCAATTCTTTGGGAATGTCTATCCTCATTGTGCTAATTCCTGCTCCCTATGCCTGCCTTGACATAGGCTTTCTGCTGTCATTAGCAGGGACTTTCGGAATAGGTACCGCCGCCCCTTATGTCGTGAAAATTTTCGGGCTTTCTTCTCTTAATCAAGCCGATGGAGATTCGACTAAACTCAAAACCGGGAAAATTATCGGGCGACTGTTTTTGGTTTCGACCTGCGCTTTTCTTTGCACTGTGCCTTTAACAGTCGTGTTTTTCGGCGGAATTTCTCTTGTTTGTGTTGTTATGTGTGTTATTATTCAACCCTTTTTCTATCTGTGTTTTCTGCTTATGGCGGCTTTCGTGTTGTCGGGCGGTTATATAACCGTTTTTCTTCTTGCGGCAGGCGTTATGGCTAAAATCATGGTTTGGTTGATTGAACTGTTTGACTTTAAGTATTGCTTTTTGCCGTTGCCGTATGACTTTGTGCTTCCGTGGGCTTTGGCAAGCGTTGTGTTTATCACCGCTTGCATCATCGTGTTCAAAAGCAAAACAGGCGCGAGAGTCTGTAAAGCTGTACTCTTATCATTTTGTATGCTTTTGTTTATGGCGGTTTACAGCGAATATAAAAACTACACTCAGACGCATTTGTATATCTATAGCGATGGTGAAGAGGGCGCGCTTTTTTTAAGAGAAAGAGACGTTTTAGCAGTAATCGTGACTAACGACAGAGCGAAAACACATTCCAAAATAAAAGAATATATTAAAAACCATTACTTAGATGAAGTGACATTTTTATGCTTTATTAATAATTCGCAAACAAGTGCCGTTTTGCCGTCACAGTTCACGGTTTTCTCTAACGAAATTGAGGGCTTCAGATATGACATAGGCGGCAAATTTGAGTTTTCGGAGGATGAGGGAGAATATATTCTCACAGTGGGCGACATCAAAATCGCAATCAGTGACATAAACAATCTCTCTGGAAACGCCGATATAAGCGTAATAAGCCGATATAAACAGCAAAACCCAACAAATGTAAATGGGCAAAAAGTCTATTTAAACAGACGAATGAAGGCCGTTGAAGACGACGAAATCAACGCTTATTTTGACAAAGTTGAGTATATATTTGAGAAAGGACAAAGCTAAAAATGATTTTTGATGAAGCTAAGTTGAAAAAAGAGTTGTCGGCGGCGCATAACCGCAACGTATATTTGCTGTTCGGGCAGGAGTCATACATCACCAAGGCCTACACCGCGCGGCTCATAAAGAAATATTTAAGCGATGACGACAAAGAGTTTAACCTCATGCGCCTAAATCAATTGTCAACGGACACGCTTTCAGAGGCGATTGACACGTTGCCCGTTTTCGCGCCGTTTAAAGTAATTCTTTTGTCGGACATTGAATTTGACAAGCTCGACAACGAGACTCTAAAGGCTTTTTTAGGGATTGTCGAGGGCGTTCCCGAGACAGCAGTTTTGATTATAAGCAACGTTACCGTAAACTTCGATTCAACAAAGGCAAAGCCGAAAAAAATTATAGCAGCGGTTGAGAAAAAGGGCGTAGTCGCTAAATTTGATTATCTCACACCGGCTAAAATATCCGATTTTATTATAAAAAGGGCGGCTAAAAAAGAGGTAACAATAAGCAAAACAGATGCTTTATATATAGCCGAACTTACTTTAAGAGACCTAACACTAATCGTAAGCGAAACCGATAAATTATGCTCATACGCCGGAAAAGGGGGTGCGATTAACAAGGCGGACATAGACTCATTGGTGGTTAAACAGCTTGATGCAGGGGTGTACGAATTAGCAACAGCCATTACAAACAAAAACATAACATTGTCGTTTGACAAGTTAAACGAATTGAACCAACAAGGGCATCCGCCCGTGATGATTTTATCCGCGCTCGCAACCACTTTTGTGGACTATTATCGAATAAAATTAGGGCTTCAAAGCTCAAAATCAAGCGCGGATATAGCAAAAGATTTCGCCTATCCCCCAAACCGCTCATGGGTTATCGGAAAGTCAATGGCGGCGGCAGGCAAACTAAAGCTGAAAAACCTAAGAAACGCACTAAAGGTCTTAAAAAACGCAGACGTAAAACTCAAAAGCACAGCCCTTTCAGACGAGGTAATTTTGCAAAAAGCTTTGATTGAAGTGTCTAAGCAGTTGACGGACAGTTGACAATTGACAATTGAGAGTTGACAGTTTTTTGCTTTATGATAGATATATGGAAAAATAAGGGGGTTAGAGCAATGGGCAACACATTTTCTACAGTGCAAATTAAAAACAGCAACTCAATAAAGCCAAACGAATTATTAAAAAATTATATGGAGAAGAAGGGCTTTATTGTCGCAAACGAAGAAGAGGCGCAAGTTTCATATAGTCTTATTTACTCCGCTCAAAGCGATTGGGTGACGTTGCTTTCCTCTGAATATGAGGGTGGCGGCGTTAAAGAAGATGCAGAAGGCATTGCCAAGGCGTTAAAAACCCACTGCATTGCGATGAGTGTTTGGGACAGCGATTTTATAGAACTCGAATTATTCGGTTCTACGGTTAGACAACGAGATTCGGTAATCATAGGTCAGCACATTGCCGAAGATTTTCCTGCGCCAAAAGGCAACCCGAAACTATGGCAGCCGCTTTTGACGGAGAATGCAACGTGGGAACAACTGTCGGAAATATTCAACAGCGAGCATACTTTTATTGAGGATTCATTGCCGGAATTAGCTCCGCTTATCGGTATGGATTCTGACATAATTAGAAAATACCAACGCTACGAAGACGTTCAGTCGGACAAGCCAAACATTTTAAATGTGTATTTTAAAAAGAAAAACGTTAAAAAAAGCATTTCACTAAACGCAGCCTTCAAACAAGTCTTTGGTGAAGCTCTTGAACCGCTTGGGTTTAAGCTAATCAAAAGCAAATATCCTTATTTTGTGAGGGTTGTTGAAGGGGGGGAGATTATTCATGTCATAGCACTCAAAAATGAACAAGCAGAACGTCTTGACGAAAAAGCATTTTCTATAGCAAGCGGAGTTGCAACAGTGTATCGGCAAAAAATAGATTTAACATTAAGTCCGCGCAATAATGTGAATTGGTTAGAGCACATTTGTGGTTATTACAGAAAATTAAATCCGGAAAGTCGTGGTGATGGCGTATGGAGCAGTTTATATCGTTTTACATATAAAATTGATGATAATGAGGGTATGATTTCCGAAATAAAACGCTCACTTGAAGCAACAAAGAAACTAATAATACCTACACTTGATAAGGTAACAAACCTTGGTTCGTGTATAGAATATTTTGATAAATTTAGACCTTCTTCACTTAACCTTTTTGAAAGTGATGAATTTAATAAAAGATATCATTACAATGATGAAAATGAAGGTCTTTTATTTTTAAAAACGGGGACCTATAATTCGTTCATAGAAAAAAATAAGTGAACATTTCGATAAAATTATTAATAATATTAAAACTGGGAAAGAAGGTTTTACTCAAGAATATTATAACGAACAATACAAAAAATATAAAGAAGAAGGGATTCCACATAGAAAATCATTTTATGCGAAAACATTTAGTAATCAAGGGTGGTGTGAAAAAGCTCTTGCCCATCTCGAACAACGCAAATCAATAAACATTGAGGTGCTTAGGTCTTACGGACTTGAAATAAAAAATTAAGCAATTAAAAACAGAAAGGATTTTAAAACAATGAAAAAGAAATTTAGAAATTTTATCTCCTGGTTATTGGTAGTGTCAATAATACTGCCGATAGCAACAGCATTTCCGACTTATGCCGATTCTTTTATTGACGAAGAATCACTTGAGGCAATGGAGGACTCTGAATCACTAATTCCCGAAAGAGCGGGAGATTGGGGAAAAGCAATGGCGGACAAATTAGTGCCGCCGTGGAATCTTTTCCACAATAAAGTTCAAAAACATATAAGAGACAATAACGACCCAACTGTTAAACCTTATGAACTTGAAATTACATAAAGAAGGGCAAGAGTTTTTGTCCGTGGGGAAGAAGGGTGGAGAGAGGAGATTATACTTTAAATGATAAAGATAGGCGAAATAATAGAATTTGGAGCATATTACTGGCGAGTGCTTGATAAAACGGACTGTAAAATTTTATTACTTGCAGACAGTGTTTTGAGCAGTCGTGAATATACCAAAAAATCAACTGACACGACATGGGAATACAGCAGTATACGTTGCTATCTTAACGATGATTTCTTTAATACATTTGACGACAGTCAAAAAAACAAAATACTTAAAACGAAAGTAATAAACAACAAAAATCATTACACAAATACAACTGGAGGCAACGATACAGAGGATAAAATCTTTCTACTGAGTAATGATGAGGCGAATAAATATTTTAGGGATAGTTCTGAAAGGAGAGCGTTTAAAGATAATAAAGAATGTTGGTGGTGGCTTAGGTCGCCTGGTGGCGATAATGGTTTTTCTACATTTGTAGATTTAGACGGCAATATCAGTAAAGGAGGTGGGAATGTAGAAATAAATCTTGGAATTCGACCTGCGATGTGGTTGAAATTTCTTTAATTTTGATAGTAATATATCTATAATTTATAACTTTAAAAATAGGAGGTTAGAATGATAAAAAAGCAAATAATAAAGAAAAACGTTAAAAAAAGCATTTCACTAAACGCAGCCTTCAAACAAGTCTTCGGCGAAGCTCTTGAACCACTTGGCTTTAAGCTAATCAAAAGCAAATATCCTTATTTTGTGAGGGTTGTTGAAGGGGGGGAGATTATTCATGTGATAACAATAAATAAGGGCTGCTCATTTGATAATGATTTTAGAGTTTTAAGTGGCATTGCAACTATATATCGACAGCGAATAACTTTGGACGAAAGCCCGTCATACAACTCCATTTGGTTACATCGTATTGACCAATTTTATCGGAAATTGCATTCGTTTGACGAAAACTCCAAGTACTCATGTTATGATTTGGTTAGTTTTTATTATTGTGATGAAAAACCGGTAATTCATCCTCTAACAGGCAAACTATGCGAATATTCGCTAATTCAAGCGATGGAGTATGCTTTTGGAGTAACTAAGAAATTTGTTATACCAATACTCGATAAAGTTACCGATATTAATTCGTGTATAGAGCATTTCCGAAAATATGGACCAAGTATGCACCTATATAGCGAAGAAGAGGACTATGGGAGAAAATATGGTGATACTTTTTGCAACGAGGGAATGATATACACTAAACGTGGTTGCAATTTTGATTTCATAGATAAATATGAAGGCCCCAGTGTGTTGCTGCAAAAATACAAAGCTCTTCGTTTTAATATATTAAAAGATTCCAATTTGTGTGTAAAATATCACACAGAACTCCAAAACCGTAAAGCCATGAACACAGAGATATTGCGCTCTTATGGACTTGAAATAAAAAATTAACTATTGAATGAAGTTTTAAACAAGACGGCAATTCCTCGTCACTACAATGCACTAAAAAAATAATAAAAAAGCATTGACAAAAAAACAAAAATAGTGTATACTTGTATATACGAAAGGAAGTGTTTTTTTATGTTGTCACAAATCGCAAAATGGGGAAACTCTCAAGGTGTAAGGATTCCAAGAAAATTATTACAAGTCGCAGGCATTAAAATCAATGATAATGTTGAAATTATTGCTCAAAACGATGTGCTTATGATTAGACCGTCACAGAAAAAAACGCTTGAATGGTATCTTGAAAGTTACGATAATGAGCTTGACAGATATGACTGGGGAGATATGGACGAGCCAAAAGGACGTGAACTGCTATGAAACAAGGCGACATCGTTCTTATGGACTTTGACCCGACAAAAGGCAGAGAGCAAGCCGGCTACCGCCCGGGCGTTATTATCAGCCAAACTGCGTTTAATGAAAAGCGAAAACTTGTTTTACTCTGCCCTATCACAACAGCCATGAAGCAGTTAAGATTCCATGTGCCATTAGATGACAGAACCCAAACACAGGGCGATATAATTTGTGAGCAAGTCAGGACAATCGACCTCTTAGCGCGAAAATGCAAATATTTAGAACCGTTGCCAAATGATTTGCTTGCAAAAGTTTTGACAGCCGTTTATACAATAACCGCATTAGAAAGCGAGGAATAAAAATTGTAACACATCAACCCCCTTTAGAATATAATAAGTCATTAACCTGATTGGCGGTGTGTTCCGCTGATGCCGGAAGGGAATGATGCAAGAATGAGAAGACGGAGAAAACGGCAAGATAGGGCCTGTATGTTGCCGATAGCAGCTTTTTTAGGCGCGCTTATCTGCCTGTGTTTTTTATCTATTAAATTCTTCTTTTTCGTTTTGGCGGTCAGTTTAATAGCGTTAGGGCTTTGGCTTCTCAAAGCTTGCTGAGCCCGACGGCTCTGAAGGTCGTCGGGCGTAAGTTTAAAACAGCTATAAGAATTGTGAGGTGCGTTATGAAAATTGTTGTTGTAAAAAGCCCAAAAGTTCTGTCGGGCATATTAAGGTTTATCTTTAAGATAAAAAAAGAAGTACATAACTGATGGACAATTGACAATGTACAATTGACAATTGACAATGAAGGTAATCCGTCCGCGTGAGCGGACTCCACAATTGTCAACTGTCAATTGTCAATTGTTCGTCAACTGTCAATTGTTCGTCAACTAACAAGAAAGGTGTATTGTGATAGTTAATATAGTTATAATAATTCTCATGGTTATTTTGTCGGCGTTTTTCGCGCTTTGTGAGACTGCAATTACATCCGCTAACAAAATAAGGTTGAGACATAAGGCAGAAGGCGGCTCTTTAAAGGCCAAAAACGCCCTTAAAATTATAGAAGACTTTGATAAATCAATTTCGACTATAGTTATTTGTAACAACATTGTTAACATAAGCGCGTCAACGATTGCAACCCTTTTGGCGCTTCAAATGCTCCCGCCTCATCTTGTTGATTACGCCGCGCTTATAAGCACAGGCGTGCTTTCGTTTTCGATTATAACGTTCGGTGAGATTCTTCCTAAAACCGTTGCGCGCTACAACGCCGAGGGAATTTGTATGGTGTTCAGCGGTTTAATGCGAATGTTTATTGTCATATTCACCCCGATTAACGTGTTCTTTTTGTTCATGCAAAACCTAACGGCAAAACTTTTAAAGGTGGACAAGCATGAGGTAACAGTAACAGAAGAAGAGCTTATGCAATTCATAGAAGACATCGAAGATGAAGGCGTTTTAGAAGAGCAAGAATCCAATCTCGTCAGACAAGCTTTGGTGTTTGACGAAACCACGGTTGACGAAATCTTGACACCGCGGGTTAATATAGTCGCGGTTTCGATTAACGAGGATAAAGAACCGGTAAAAGACTTATTTTTTTCAGAGGGTTATTCTCGACTTCCGTTATATGATGAGAATATCGACAATATTTGCGGAATACTTAATGTAAAAGACTTCATGCGCAAATACATCGAAACCGGCAGTTTTGAGTTAAGTCAGCTAAAGAGCGAGCCGTTATTCGTGCCGTCCCTCATGAAACTTTCAGACGCGCTGAAACTTATGCAAAACAAAAAATCACACATGGCGGTGGTGTTAGACCAATACGGCGGAACACAAGGTCTCGTCACTCTTGAAGATATTTTAGAGGAATTGGTTGGCGAGATTTTCGACGAGGGGGATGAAGTTATAAACCCTGTGGTTTTCACCGCCGATAATGTCTTTGAGGTCCCCGGTCAGTTCGGGAAAAATGATTTAAATCGCTATTTTGAAAACAAGGGAATGGATTTTGAACTTAAATCAGACAGCAAAACTGTTGGCGGTTGGGTGTTAGAGCTGTTTGATAAAATCCCACAAGCAAACGAGAGTGTCACAACCGACGATTTTGAAATCACCGTTTTAAGTGTTAAGTCAAGAATGATAGAGAGGTTGAGATTTGTGATAAAATAAAAGCGGAAAGGGCGTGTCTGAAAAAATGACTGTTTTTTATATTTTGGTCATGCTTATGTCTGCCGCATTATTCACAGCCGACATGGTTTTGCGCTATATAGAAAAAATTCGCCGTTTGGGGCTTAAAAAGAAACTCATAAAATTTAAAGGAAACACAATCCCCTATGAATTTTTCTTCCCTCATACTGTTACGTTTTTATTATTATCATTGTTTGTGTTCGGATTGACGGGTGCTTTAATTCACTCAAGCGTTGTGGCGTGGTATTTGTCTGCTCCTGCCGCTTTGATTTTTTCAATGCTTTTTTGTTTTGTTTTGCAATACTCATTAAACTCCACAAAAAACTCCCCACCTAAAGGAGGGGAGGCGGCAGGGCTTGAAGGGTTCGCCCTTGTCAACATACCCGGCGACTCATACGGGCTGATTGAGTTTGAATATAAAGGGAGAACCTTTCAAAAAAACGCCATGTCCGAATATGAGTCTGACATTGAAAAGTTCGAGAGGGTAATTTTATTGTTTGAAGAAAACGATATGTACGCCGTGCAGAGCATAACCGAGGTCTATAAGATTTTAAGAGAATAATCAGCTCGTGCCACAGCCACAATCTAAACTGCAACGATTTTGAGGTTCACAATAACAGTATTCTCTACACTCGCACCCCTCGTTACAATCGCAAAGAGCAGAACCTTTCCCGCAACCGCACAGGACAATACCGCAAAGCAAAGCGGCAACAATCAACTTATATTTCATATTAAACACCATTCCTTTCTGATTAATAATATTTACAAAATAAAGATTTAATGCAAAAAAATTAAAAATTTTAAAATAACACTTGACAAACCTTCATATTAATGTTATAATGACAAAAGCATAAAATGAAGAGATGAAGACTGGGTTGAGACTCAGTCTTTAGTTATATACTTCTTGTAAGGCTAAGGGAGAAAGTGTTTATGTCTAAGCTTAGAAAGCCAAATGTCGGCAAAAGGGTCTCGATTATCGAAAACAAAACGAGAGAGCTTGTTGAGGATTTACTCACTGAATCGGGGTTTTCGCTTTGGGATGTTGTCTTTGAAAAAGAGGGCGCGATGTGGTATCTCAGAGTCTTGTTCGACAAGAATGAGCGCGAAACAGGCGGTATTACCGCCGATGAATGTGAGAATATTACAGGCCCGATTAACGAAATACTTGATAAGCAAGACTTTATAAGTGAGGTTGATATACTTGAAATCGGCTCACCGGGGCTTTTGAGAAAACTAAGACATCCCGAACATTTCACAGATAGTATAGGAATGTCTATAAGGGTTGCTTATAAAGACAAAAATCATAAAACCCACTTTAAATACGGCATCTTAAAAGATTTTAACGCTCAAACTAACGAAATAACCCTTGACAAAGAAACAATCGAACTCAAAGAAACTGTAAAAGTAAATATAATTCTATAAAGTCACTAAAAGTGTGTTTCTGAAAGGAGAAAAGCAAAATGAACAACAATGAGCTCTTTGAAGCGTTGACAATGCTCGCAAAGGAAAAAGACATTGAACCTGTTGTGCTTATCGAAAAAATCCAAACGGCATTAGTTATAGCCATTAAAAGAGACTATCCAAACAGCGAAAACATAAAATTTGACATCGACTTAGCAAAAGGCAGATTTGATGTGGCAATCGTGAAAGAGGTTGTCGAAGACGTTGAAAACCCTGCCAATCAAATTTCGTTAGAAGACTCTCACAAATATTCAAAACGGCATAAAATAGGAGACAGCTGTGTTGTAAAATTAGACACACGAAAATTCGGCAGAATCGCGGCGCAAACCGCAAAGCAAGTAATAAAACAAGGAATCAAAGAAGTAGAGCGAAACCAACTCATAGAGCAGTGGGGCAGCCTTCAAAACGAAGCAGTCTCTGCGAACGTAATAAAAGTCGAGCCGGCAACAGGTAACGCAATTCTTGAAATCAACCAAACAGAGGTAATGCTGTTCAGAAGCGACCAACTTCCGGGCGACTCACTCAGGGCAGGGGACGTTACAAAAGTGTATGTCTCAGGGGTATCAGCCACCGACAGACGACCGACGTTGAAAATATCAAGAACCAATCGCGAACTTGTTAAATGTCTTTTTCAGATTGAAGTTCCCGAAATATATGATGGGATTGTCGAGATAAAGGCGGTCAGCCGCGAACCCGGAGCGCGAAGCAAGATTGCTGTTTTCAGCAATGATGAAAACGTTGATGCAGTCGGTTCGTGCATAGGCCCGGGCAGAAGCAGAATTGCAAAAGTATGTGATGAACTTTGCGGTGAGAAAATTGATGTCGTGAATTATTATGAAGAGCCGCGCGAGTTTATAAAACAAGCCTTGAAACCCGCTGATGTTGTGGGTGTCGATATATCCGACGAAGAAGAGCGTATTTGCACAGTCATTGTGCCGGATAACCAGCTTTCTTTGGCAATAGGCAACAAAGGGCAAAACGCAAAACTCGCCGCAAGGCTTACCGGATATAAAATTGACATACGCCCCGAAAGCGGCTTTTTTGAAGGAACGAATTAAGAAGGAATTAATTAATGCTTGTGGAATGTGTAGGCGCGAAACAACAAAGAAAGCCGGAACGAAAATGCTTAGGCTGTGGGGCAAAGCGTGAAAAAAGCGAACTGCTCAGAACAGTCAGGAGTCCGCAAGGCGAAATTTATCTTGACTTAAGCGGCAAAGATGACGGCAGAGGTGCGTATATCTGCAAAAACATTGAATGTTTCACCAAAGCTAAAAAGAGAAAAGGCTTTGAAAGGGCGTTTAAGTCCGCAATGCCCGAAGCCGTTTGTAACGCGCTTGAGTCGCTTATGAAAGAGGAAGTTAGAGGAAGTTAGTGGAAAATATTCTAAGCAACATAGGGCTTTGTAAAAAGGCAGGGTTTTTAATAAGCGGTTTTGACGCAGTCTTGAAAGAAGCAAACGCAAGCGACTCAAAGCTTGTCGGCGTTATAGTCGCCAACGATATTTCAGAAAAAACACTAAAAGAATTACGATTTAAATTAAAATCGAACATGCAAGTCACAAAATTGCCGATTTCTAAAAGCACAATAGAGTCGGTATTGAAAAAAAACGTAGCAATCATAGGTATAACCAATAAAGGTTTTTATAATAACCTAATTTCAATTTAATATCAAAACTTGGGGGAAACTTAATGGAACAAAAAGTCAAAATTCGCGACCTTGCAAAAGGCTTAGATTTAACACCGATTGATATAACGGGTGTAATAAAAGAATATTTAGATGTCGAGAAAAAGCCCACCGCCACTCTCACAGTGGAAGAGGCCGGCATTGTGTTGGAAAACTTTTCTCAAACCCGTCAAGTGTCAAGTTTTGATGAGTTTCTATCTATGACGGCGGTAGAGCCGCCGGTGGCAGTAGCTGCCTCCAAGGCAGGAGCTGCCCCCAAGACGGCCGGCGAGCCGCCGGTGGCAAGAACCTCCAAGACAGGTGCCGTTAAGGCAGGAGCTGCCCCTAAGGCACAAACTAACGCAAAGAATAAGAAAGAAGCCCCACTAAAGGCAGGCCCTAACGCTAAAAAGGGTACTGCCCCTATGGTGGGAGCCGCCCCCGGGGCAAATAAACCGAAAACAGCACCTGCTAATCAAACCGCGACAGTAAAAAAACATTCAAATCAAATAGAGAAGTTCAACCGAACCGTAGCAGGTGGGACCCCTAACACAGGTAATGTTGTTTCAAAACAGCCTGCTAAACCAACGGGAGAAAAACAAGCGGCTAATCAGCAGAAAAAGCCGGACATTCCCAAAAGACCAAAAATAATGCCCCGCCAAATGGAAGCCGTGGTAGACATTCGCACATTGAAGGTGAATGAACCTCCGAAATCCAAAGCGAAAGGCGAAGCAGTTAAGCGTGGGGAACAGGTCACAAAGAGGGTTGACACAAGGGGCAGTTATGTCGAACTTGATAAATATAACGAGCGTTATGAAAAAATCGCTCCCACCACACCGGGCAACGAGCGTTATCGAAATGATAACTACAAGAAAAGACAAAGAAATAACCAAAGAGGAAAGGGAAAAGGACACCACGGAAGACACTTTGAAACCGAAGCTCAAAAACTCAAACGCTTAGAATTAGAAAGAGCCAGAAAGCAACAGCTTAAAGTGCTTATTCCTGATGAAATTGTTGTGTCTGAACTCGCTTCAAGGCTTAAAGTTACGGCAAGCGATGTTATTAAGAAGCTTTTCAATTTAGGAATTATGGCGGCTATTAACCAAGTCGTTGACTTTGACACAGCTACCTTAGTTGCCGAGGAATTCGGGGCTTTGGTTGAGCATGAAAAAATTGTTACGATTGAGGAACGCCTGTTTGAAGAAATTGAAGATACTGCTGAAAATCTCTGCCCACGCTCACCGGTTGTAGTGGTTATGGGGCACGTTGACCACGGCAAAACATCATTACTCGACCGTATCAGAAATGCCGACGTTGCAGGCGGCGAAGCGGGAGGAATTACCCAACACATAGGGGCTTATCGTGTTAGAGCCGCCGACTCGGATGGTGAAATAACCTTCCTTGATACCCCGGGGCATGAGGCGTTTACCTCTATGCGCGCCAGAGGGGCGAGTATAACTGACATTGCCATTATAGTTGTTGCCGCCGACGATGGAATCATGCCGCAAACCGTTGAGGCTATCGACCACGCCAAAGCGGCAGGGGTTTCAGTAATCATCGCCATTAACAAGATTGATAAAGAGGGAGCAAACCCCGAACGCGTAAAACAAGAGCTAACTGAACAAGGCATTGTTATTGAGGAATGGGGTGGCGATACTGTTTGCGTTAATGTTTCGGCGAAAAAGGGTATTGGCATTGACAACTTGCTTGAAATGATAAATCTTACCGCTGATGTAATGGAACTGAAGAGTAACCCCCATCGCTTTGCCGTAGGCACGGTAATTGAAGCAAAATTAGATAAGGGAAGAGGCCCGGTAGCAACACTGTTAGTTCAAAAAGGCACTCTTAAATCGGGAGATATTATTATAGCCGGAACTTCTGTCGGTCGCGTGAGGGTAATGCGCAATGACCACAACAAGGTAATCAAAGAAGCAGGGCCATCTGTACCGGTTGAAATTACGGGTCTTGCCGAGGTACCCAGCGCAGGGGACAATTTTGCGGTTGTTGCTGATGAAAAGCTTGCGCGTGAGCTTGCCGAAAAGAGAAAACACGAGGCAAAAGAAGCGCAGTTCAAAACCTATCGCAAAGTCACTCTTGATAATCTGTTCAAACATATTGAAGACGGCTCAGTAAAAGAATTACCGCTGATTGTAAAAGCGGACGTTCAAGGCTCTGTTGAAGCGGTTAAACAGTCGATTGAAAAACTCTCAAGCGCGGAAGTAAGAGTGAGGGTAATCCACGGCGGTGTCGGAGCGGTAAACGAGAGCGATGTAATGCTTGCGAATGCCTCTAACGCCATAATAATAGGCTTCAACGTGCGCCCACACCCTGTTGCGGCGCAAAACGCCAAGCGTGACAACGTTGACCTTAGGCTTTATCGTGTTATTTATGATGCAATCGAAGAAGTTCAAACTGCGATGAAGGGGCTTTTGGCACCAAAATTCAGAGAAATTGAAATTGCACGTATTGAAATAAGAAATGTGTTTAAAATAACAGGGGCAGGGGTTGTTGCCGGCTGTTATGTCCGTGACGGAAAGGTTAACCGTAATTGCCAAATGAGGGTAGTGCGCGACGGAATTATAGTAAACGTTGATAAAATCGACAGCCTAAAACGTTTCAAAGACGATGTTAAAGAAGTCGCCCACGGCTATGAGTGCGGCATAAGCTTACAAAACTTCAGCGACTTTAAAGAGGGAGACATTTTTGAAGCATTTATAATTGAAGAATACAGAGAGTGACGGACAGTTGACAATTGACAATGTACAATTGACAGTTGTTAAGGAAAGGGGGTATTACTGTGTATACTAAAGTAGAGGGTAATTTAAAGATGACTATAAACGAGGCTTCTGAAAAATTCATAGACAAGTATATATTAATGAAAATGGACAGCAAAAAACTTTCCGACAACAACGGCACTGTATTGTTTGTAGGAAATAACAGAAGAGAATTGTTTTCAATGCAAGTTAATGAAGATATAGAAAATGGGATTGTTATAGAAGGTCTGAATTTACAAAGAAGCATCGGAGGTGTGGTAGTAGGTGGTTGAGACAGAGATTAATAAATTCGGGTTCATAAACTTGCGTGTGAATATTAGAAAAAATAATTCTTTCAAGATGACGGAGTGTAGTTATAAGTTAGATACCGGAGCCAGTTCTACCACGATAGATATAGAAACGTTAGAAATATTAGGTTTCGATGAAAAGTGGATAGTATGCAATGGAGTAAAACTAAAAGACGAAGAAGCTCCTACTTTAGCAGACGGCACCCCTGTAAAGAACTGTTACAGAGTAGTATTACCCGAAATAAGTATAGGTGATTGGGTAGGTTACAACTGGCCTATTTTAGTTAGTCTTAATACATCTTTCAGGCTATTGTTAGGAGTAGATTCATTGCAATTTTTTAACTGGACAATAAACTATGAACGAAGCGTGTGCAGATTTAACCTTATACTGAACAAGAGAAAATTGGTGTTTAACGGCAAAGAGCAGTCTGTTCACTCTTTAGAAGATTAATAAACAAGCAATTGGGGGTATTTATGTCAAGTCATAACATTCAGCGTTTGTCTGAGGATATTAAGAGAGAGATTTCGGCAGGGATTCCCGAGCTTAAAGACCATCGTGTTGCGCATGGTTTGGTTACTGTTACCCGCTGTGAGTTGACCGGCGATATGTCTTATTGTAAAGTCTACATCTCCTGCCTTGGGGGAAATACGCAAGATGCAGTCGAGTGCCTTAAGTCTGCTTCCGGTTTTTTTAAGCGGAGAATCAACAGCAGAATTAAAATGAGAAAACTGCCCGAATTTGTTTTCACAGCCGATAATTCTCTTGATTATTATGAAAAAATCAGCGGAATAATTGATACACTCCCGAAGAAAGAAGATAAGTTTGAAAATTAAAGCCACAAAAATAAAGGGCGGAAAGGCATGTCTAAAGATGATGATAACGGTAGAACAAGCGGCGGAACTGTTGAAACAAAGTGATGATATTGCCGTGCTTTGTCACGCTAACCCCGACGGTGATACGCTCGGGAGCGGACATTCCTTGTGCCGCGCACTACAATTGATGGGCAAGAAAGCAACGGTTCTTTGCGCTGATGCCATTCCCAATGGCTATCTTTTTATGAAAGCGTTTATAAAAGAGCAGTCGTTCACTCCAAAGTTCATTGTGACAGTCGATGTTGCCGCAAAAGAGTTGTTGGGCGACTTGAAAGACGAGTTCGGCGAAAAGGTAGATTTAGCAATCGACCACCATATATCCAACACAGGTTATGCTAAAAACACACTGCTGACAAATAACGCCGCTAATGCCGAAATAGTTTATGATTTAATAAAAGCTTTAGGGGTCTCACTCGACAATGAAATGGCGGCGGCAATTTATACCGGAATTTCAACTGACACCGGCTGTTTCAGGTTTCAAAATACCACAGCGCGCTCTCATTCAATAGCCGGAGAATTAATGCAATTTGACTATGATTTCGGCAGATTGAACTACAATCTCTTTGACCTTAAAACCAAAACAAGACTTAAAATTGAGTCATCATTACTTGAGGGGATTGAGTTTTACTTCGATGGTAAAGTCGCGGTGGCCTTGTTAAACAAAGAGCAGACAGACTTAATCGGTAACGAAGACATAAGCGGCTTGTCGGCAATTCCTCGTCAAATTGAGGGAGTTGAAGCAAGTGTGATGTTTAAGCAAAAGTCTGACCATGACTGGAAGGTGTCAATACGCACAAACTCCTACATAAATGCGCAAAAAGTCTGCGGAGCATTAGGGGGCGGCGGGCATGTAAGAGCGGGCGGCTGTAAAATGAGCGGAAGCCTTTCAGACTGCAAAGAAAAAATACTTAAAGAAATTGAAAAGCATATGTAATTATATGTGATATATTATGAATGGAATTATAGCTATAAACAAACAAAAGGGTCCAACTTCATTTGATATAGTGGCAAAAGCGCGAAAAATATTCGGGACTCGAAAAATCGGTCACGGCGGCACTCTTGACCCGATGGCAGAGGGTGTTCTTCCCCTTTTTGTGGGAAAAGCGACTAAAGCCGTTGATTTTTGCCCCGATGACACAAAAGAATATGTTGCTGGCTTTAAATTCGGCATTACAACAGACACACAAGACATTACCGGAAAAATTTTAACTCAAAATGATTCTTGTATTTCAATGAGTGAGGCGTTGGCTTTTAACACCATTAAAGGCGATGTAGAGCAAATTCCCCCTATGTATAGCGCAAGAAGGGTTAACGGAAAGCGTCTTTACGAATTGGCGAGAAAAGGTCACGAAGTTGAACGCCCGGCGCGGAAGATTTTCATATACGCTGTTGAATTGTTAGAATACAGTGACAACTGCGGTATAATCAAGGTGAGTTGTTCTAAAGGCACTTATATAAGAACACTAATTCACGATTTCGGGCAACAACTAAGGGTGGGGGCTGCCATGACTTCACTGACACGAACAAAATCGGCAGGGTTCAGCCTATCAGAAGCGTTAACTCTTGAACAACTTGAAGATATAAAAGCAAATGAAGGTGAGGGCGGCTTAAAGGCAAGAGCGCGTTCACTTAGCGAGTTTTATTCATCTTTGCCACGCGCAAATCTTGACACAGTGCAAACAAGATTATTCTCAAACGGTGTCACACTTTTAGCGGACAAGATTGAAATATTTGGCGAGCCGCCGCTGGCGGTTTATGACTGCAATGGGGATTTTCGCGCAATAGCAAGAATTGATAGTGAGCGCACCCTAAAAATACTACAACGCTTTTAAGCAAAAACGGTGAAAGTTTTATCCATTAATAAAGTATAAGCAAAGGCGGTGGAAGTTTTGCCCATTAAGGAGTATAATACAGCCGTAGCGTTGGGGCTTTTTGACGGATTGCATTTAGGGCATGTTGAGGTAATCAAGGCGGCAATGCTTAAAGATGAATACATTCCGGCGGTGTTTACCTTTAATGATAAATCACCGCTTCCCAAAATGAAAGAGCAAGAAAATATTATAAGTTTTTCACAAAAAACAAAGCTATTTAATGCCGTTGGAGTTAAAAAAATATTGGCGGTTGATTTCAACGACACTAAAGATTTAACAGCAGATGAGTTCGTTGAAAACATCTTGATTAAAGAGCTTAACGCCAAATATGTTTGTTGTGGATATGACTTTAGATTCGGAAGGGAAGGGAAGTCGGGCCCGGGCGATTTAAAGAAAATTTGCTCTAAGCACGGCATAGTGACAAAAAAAATTCCGGCAATTTTGGTTGATGGAAAGGCTGTAAGCTCCTCTGAAATACGCCGCTGTATAAAAGACGGCGATATACAAAAAGCAAACCTTTTGTTGGGCTACGAATTAATGTATGAACTTCCCGTCATAAGGGGAAGAAAGTTAGGGCGCAAACTCTCGGTTCCGACAATTAACCAGCGTTTCCCCGAAACAAATCTTTTGCCGCGCCCGGGTGTCTATAAATCGTGGGCAGAGATTGACGGCTTTCAATACCGCTCAATAACCAACATCGGTTTTAAACCAACCGTCGGAAGTGACAGCCCTATTATCGAAACCCACCTACTTGGGTTTAGAGAAGAGCTTGAAATCTATGAGCAGTTGGTGACAATATCATTAGTGGATTTTATCAGAGACGAGAGAAAATTCGCGAACGTTGAAGAACTCAGAGCGCAAATTGAAGAAGATATAAGAAAAGTGAGGTCTAATTAGCTGAAAGGGCATAGAGGGAATAGTTAGATGAATAATTTCAATAAATCATCAGTCAGAACTCGTTTCGCGCCAAGCCCGACCGGGTTCATGCACTTAGGAAACTTAAGAACCGCATTATATACCTACTTAATCGCCATGAAAAACGGCGGTGAGTTTATATTGAGAATTGAAGATACCGACCGCGAACGCTATGTTGAGGGCGCGGTTGACGTTATATACAATACGTTAAAACAATGCGGTTTAAACTGGAGCGAAGGCCCCGACAAAGGTGGGAATTACGGGCCGTATGTTCAAAGCGAACGAATTGAAATTTATAAAGATTACGCCATGCAGCTGTGCGAGCAGGGAAAAGCATATTATTGTTTTTGCGATAAAGAGAGAATGGAAGCACTCCACAGCGCGCAACGAGACAGCGGTCTCACACCCCACTATGACCGACACTGTCGCGATTTAGAGCCTACAGAAAACTTAAAAGAGCCTTATGTCATTCGTCAAAAAGTGCCGATTGACGGCTCAACGACTTTCATTGACGAGATTTACGGTGAAATCACCGTGCAAAATTCAGAGTTAGACGACCAAATTTTGATAAAGTCAGACGGTATGCCGACTTACAATTTCGCAAACGTCATAGACGACCACACAATGGCAATAACCCACGTAGTTCGCGGAAACGAATATCTCTCATCAACCCCGAAATACAATCTGTTATACGCCGCTTTCGGGTGGGAGCCGCCGACTTATATCCATGTTGAGCAAATCATGCGTGATGCGACACATAAACTGTCAAAACGTGATGGTGATGCCTATTTTGAGGATTTTGTAAAGGCCGGCTATCTCGTCAGTGCGATTTTAAATTACATCGCGCTGTTGGGGTGGGCACCCAAAGGCGAACAAGAGCTTTTCAGCATGGAAGAGCTTATACGCGAATTTAGTTTAAGCGGCATTTCAAAGTCACCTGCTGTTTTCGACCCGTTGAAGATGAAAGCGATTAACGGAATGTATATCCGCGCTATGTCGATTGAGGAATTCATAGACATTGCCAAACCTTATATTCAGATGGAATGTAAACGCGCTGTTGTCGATGAAAATTTTGATTTTAAGACTTTTTGTTTGGCACTACAGCCGCGTGTTGAGTTGCTTACCGATATACCGCCGTTGGTGGATTTTATAGACAAGTTGCCGGAATATGACATTTCTCTTTTTGAGAACAAAAAGATGAAAACGAATATTGACAATTCAAGAGAGATTTTAACACAGCTTTCAGAGTTTTTAGCCGCAATACCGGCTGAAGGATTTTTCAAGCAGAACCTTCATGACAAACTTATGGACTTTGTTAAGCAAGTGGGCTTGAAAAACGGGCAGGTGTTGTTTCCGCTGAGAGTCGCCTTGTCGGGAAAAACAATGAGTCCGGGCGGCGGAGTCGAACTTTGCGTAATATTAGGAAAAGAAGAATCACTTAACAGAATCAAAAAAGCAATAGAAAAATTATAAAAAAAGCAAACGCGGATGCAAAAACTTTTAACAGCGCGCCTGTTAAGAAAGGAGCTTCTGAAAAAATGATTGAAGTTGAAAATTTGTC